>Ga0182015_10000201_pt1 | contig 86189 bp, 79 predicted proteins | sample 712P3MmetaG_FD_120478 | JGI IMG/M metagenome (GOLD analysis project Ga0182015, IMG submission 120478) | Permafrost microbial communities from Stordalen Mire, Sweden - 712P3M metaG | ecosystem: Environmental > Terrestrial > Soil > Wetlands > Permafrost | place: Sweden: Stordalen | collected...
AGGCGATCCTGCGCGGCGTCAATCTTCTGGCCGACGCTGTAAAGGTGACCCTCGGCCCCAAGGGCCGCAACGTTGTTATTGAGAAGAAATTCGGTTCGCCGACCATCACCAAGGACGGCGTTACCGTTGCAAAGGAAATCGAACTGAAGGACGGGCTCGAGAACATGGGCGCTCAGATGGTTCGCGAAGTTGCCAGCAAGACCTCTGACGTAGCCGGCGACGGAACCACGACCGCGACCGTTCTGGCTCAGGCCATTTATCGCGAAGGCGTGAAGACGGTTGCTGCCGGCGCCAATCCGATGGCGATGAAGCGCGGCATCGAGAAAGCAGTCTCGCTGGTTTGCGGGGCATTCGACAAGAAGACTGGCGAACGTGCCAAGGGCGAACTGGATAAATTCTCCAAGCCCGTTTCCGGCGAAATGATCGCCCAGGTCGGCACGATCTCGGCGAACAACGATGAGACCATTGGACACATCATTGCCGAAGCCATGAAGAAGGTCGGCAAGGATGGCGTCATTACCGTGGAAGAGTCGAAGACGCTGGAGACGCAGTTGGAAGTGGTCGAGGGCATGCAGTTCGACCGCGGCTATCTGTCGCCTTACTTCGTTACCGATCCGGAGCGGATGGAAGTCGCTCTTGAGAATGCTTACATCCTGATCAATGAGAAGAAGATCAGCTCGATGAAGGATCTGCTTCCGTTGCTCGAGCAGATTGCCAAGAGCGGCAAGCCGCTTTTGATTATTGCTGAGGACGTGGAAGGCGAAGCACTCGCTACCCTCGTCGTCAACAAGCTGCGTGGCACGCTGCAAGTCGCGGCCGTTAAGGCTCCGGGCTTCGGCGATCGTCGCAAGGCGATGCTGCAGGATATCGCGATTCTCACCGGCGGCAAGGCCATCACGGAAGACCTGGGCATCAAACTGGAGAACGTGCAGATTGGCGATCTCGGTCAGGCCAAGAAGATCACCATCGACAAGGACAACACGACCTTGGTCGAAGGCAAGGGCAAGCATGGTGACATCGAAGGCCGCGTGAAGGAAATTCGCAGCCAGATCGATAAGACGACCAGCGACTACGACCGCGAGAAGTTGCAGGAGCGGTTGGCGAAGCTGGTGGGTGGCGTGGCCGTAATCAAAGTCGGCGCCGCGACCGAAACCGAAATGAAAGAGAAGAAAGCCCGCGTGGAAGACGCCATGCACGCAACCCGCGCAGCCGTGGAAGAAGGCATTGTCCCCGGCGGCGGAGTGGCACTGGCACGCTGCGTTGCGGCTCTCGACAAGCTGAAGCTCGAGGGTGATGAGCAGATCGGTGTCAACATCGTGAAGCGCGCGCTGCAAGAGCCAATGCGCCAGATCGTCGAAAACGCCGGCGAAGAAGGCGCGGTCGTGCTCGGCAAGGTGCTTGAATCCAAGGACATCAACTACGGATTCAACGCCCTGAGCAATGAGTATGAGGATCTGGTCAAGGCAGGCGTGCTCGATCCGACCAAGGTCGTGCGCACTGCGCTGACCAACGCCGGCTCGATCGCGTCGTTGATGCTCACCACCGAAGCGCTGGTCGCGGAGATTCCGGAAAAGAAGGAAGCTCCGATGGGCGGCGGACACGGCGGTGGCGGCATGGAAGGCATGTACTAAAGAACAGCTGCTAGCTTCTAGTTGCTGGCTTGAATTAAAGGCCCCGCTCTCGCGAGCGGGGCTTTTTTTGAAGTGCGCATCAGGGACGAGCTACCTTGATGTTAGCGATCTGGTTGCGAGCGTAAGGGCGTCGGCTAGTCCTGAAGATTGGGGCAGGCCGCCTTGGGCGAGGTCTTTGCTGCCGCCGCCGCGTCCGCCTAGCGGGGTCATGATTTGTTTCAGGAGGGCCGCCATGTCGTGAGGTTGGCCGGCAGATTGGGCGAAGACGAGCGCGGGCTGCGGAGACTCGGTGGCGAGCAGCGCGATCGCGGCGGGAGATTGGCGCGTGAGCTTCTGGGCGAGGAGTTTGATGTAGGCGAGGTCGCAGTCAGAAAAAGTGCGGACGATTATTTTGCGGCCGTTGGTTTCGGGAGTTTCGGCGAGCAATGTCGCGGCTTGCGCGGCGGCGAGTTCCTCAAGCGATTGCTCACGCTTCTTGCGGAGAGACTTGATCTCGTCGAGCGACTTTCGGACTTGCTGCGGCACATCGTAGATGTGCGAAGAAAAGAGCGCAGCGGCTTCGGTGAGCGTGGAAAAATCGTGGCGCGCGGTGGCGACGGCGCGCTGTCCGGCGACGAATTCGACCCGGTATCCCTGGCGCACTTTTTCATATTTGCGCAGCAGGAGGCCGCCAATCTGTCCCGTATGGGCGACGTGAGTGCCTCCGCAGGCGGAAAGATCAAAATCACGAATATCGATGAGGCGTAACTGATCGCGCTCAGCGGGTGGAATTTTGCGCAGGCCAAGGTTCGCAGCCTCGTCGCGAGTGACGAAGCGGATATCCACGGGACGATTTTCGAAGACAATTTCGTTGGCCAGGCGTTCGGCGGCCTCGATTTGATCTTGGGTGATCGACGGCGGATCGAGATCGATGGAGCAGTAATCGTCGGCCATGTGGAAAGACACGGTTTGCATATTGAACAGGCGGACGAAGGCAGCGGAGAGCACATGCTGGCCGGAGTGCTGCTGCATGTGGTCGCAGCGGCGGTTGGCGTCAATCCCGCCGCGGATGCGGGTTCCGGGCTGAACATCCTTTACCGGAGCTTCGAGATAGTGGACGACCTTGCCGTCCTCAGTGTCGGCGACTTCGGTGACGCGGAACTTGGCATTGGGATTTTCTGAGGCGATCCAGCCCGTGTCGTGGATCTGGCCGCCGCTCGTCGGGTAGAAAGCGGTCCGGTCCAGAATGAGCGCGGGCCGCGGTGTTTCGATCACGGAGCGGACTTCAGCGTCGAAGTCATAAAGAAAGGAATCGTGATAGTAGAGGCGCTGGGTCATGCTCGCTTCAGGATAGGGATGACAGGCGAGGTTATCAAGTCGTTCCATAGGCGATATCTGCGTCGGTGGTATCGAGTCCTCGATGTTATCTTGGGTGGTTGCGGTTGAAGTAAAGATCAATCTATGGACGTTCTTCAGAAGCTTTTTGGGCAGCGCTTTCACACTCCGGCGACGCAGATACAGCCGTTGCAAGGGGAATTGGGCGGGTCGGGGCGGAAGATTATCCGGCTGGCTAATGACCAAGTCAGCGCGATTGGCATTCTGTATGGCGTGAGAGAGGAGAACGTCGCCTTCCTCACATTCTCCAAGCATTTTCGCAAGCACGGGTTGCCCGTGCCGGAAATATATGCGGAAAACTTGGAGCAAGGCGCTTATCTCGAAGAAGACTTTGGGGATACAACGCTATTTGAGTTTTTGTCGAAGAATCGCGAGGGCGAGAAAATTGCGCCGGCGGCGGTGGACGCTTATCGCAAGGTGGTAGCTGTGTTGCCGCGCTTTCAAATTGAGGCTGGACGCGATTTGGACTACAGTGTGTGCTACCCGCGAGGGAGTTTTGACCGCCAGTCCATCGCGTGGGATCTGAACTATTTCAAGTATTATTTCCTGCGGCTGGCTGGAGTCGCATTCAACGAGCAAGCGCTGGAAGACGACTTCGACAGCTTGACGACTTTTTTGTTGAGTGAGGATCATGATTATTTTATGTATCGCGATTTCCAGTCACGCAACGTCATGCTGAGAAATGGTCAGCCCTTTTTCTTGGATTACCAAGGCGGCCGCAAGGGAGCGCTCCAGTATGACATTGCTTCCCTACTCTACGATGCCAAGGCCGATTTGCCTCCGGAATTGCGCCAGCAGTTGCTCGATCTTTATGTCGAGCGGCTCGGCAATTTTGTGAAGATCGGCCATGATGAGTTTCTGCATTACTTCTACGCATATGTTTATGTTCGCATTCTGCAGGCATTGGGAGCTTATGGGTTCCGCGGATTTTACGAGCGCAGAGCGCATTTTCTGCAGAGCGTGCCCTACGCGCTGAAAAACTTGCGCTGGCTGTTGCATAACGTGAAGCTGCCGATCGCGTTGCCGACACTGATGGAGGCATTCAACAGCATGTTGGCTTCGGAGAAACTGCAGGGACTAGCCTCCGAGGCGGACAATCTGACTGTTCGGATTTTGAGTTTCTCCTTTCATCGCGGAATGCCGAAGGACGAGAGCGGACATGGTGGAGGATTCGTGTTCGACGGCCGGAGCTTGCCGAATCCCGGGCGGGAAGAGCGATTCAAGGTGCTGACGGGGAAGGATGCGCCAGTGATCGAGTACCTGAATCAGCAGGACAGCGTGCACCAGTTTCTCGCGAGTGTGATGTCTCTGGTGGACGCCAGCGTGAATGAATATCAGCGAAGAGGATTCAAAAGCCTCATGGTGTCTTTCGGCTGCACGGGTGGGCAGCATCGTTCGGTATTTCTGGCGGAGCAAGTGGCGAAGCGGTTGCGGGGGCGGAATGGAGTGGAGGTTGTGCTGCGGCATCGCGAGTTGGAGGGCAGCGGTGCAAGCAAATAAGGAAGCGAGCCAAACGCGCTACTATTGTGCCGCAGGACAGGAAGCGCGACACTTCGCGCGGCTCGTCCAGATCCTTCGCTGCGCAAAGAACGCTTGCTCAGGATGACAAGGCAATGAAGGCAATGATTCTGGCCGCGGGGCTGGGCACACGTTTGCGGCCGCTCACGAACGATCGTCCGAAGGCGCTGGTGGAAGTCGGCAGGCGGACGTTGCTCGAGATCACGCTTTTGCGACTGCGCGGGTTTGGGGTTCACGATGTGATTGTCAACGTGCATCATTTTGCCGACATGGTGGTCGACTATCTGAAAGTGAACAATAACTTCGGCATGCGGATTGAAATCTCACGCGAAGAGGTTTTGCTCGATACTGGAGGTGGCTTGAAAAAAGCCGCCTGGTTCTTTAAGGATTCCCGCGAGCAGTCCGAAAAAGAAGCACCGTTTATTCTGCACAATGTCGATGTGATGAGTACGATCGATCTCGAGCGGATGAGGCAGCTTCACCTTGAAACTCAAGCTCTCGCCACGCTGGCGGTGCAGGACCGCGAGACTTCCCGCTTTCTTCTTTTCGACGAGCAGCATCAGCTTTGCGGGCGGCGCGCCGGCCGGAATGGAACGCCGGAACTGGTTCACCCCGCCCCGAATGCGCAGCCGTTGGGGTTTTCCGGCATTCATGTGATCTCGCCTCGGCTGCTTCCGATGCTCACGGAACCGGGCGTATTCTCGATCATTAATTCTTATTTGCGTCTCGCAGCTCAGGGAGAAAAAATCAGCTCGTTTCGTGCCGATAAATATTATTGGCGCGATCTCGGGCGGCCGGAGAATGTGGCGCTGGCGGCTCAGGATTTAGAGAACAAAGCAATTTCTGAATGAAGGGCTCGACTGAAAGTTACTTCAACCCTTCGACGAGGTAGAGATCGGACAAGGTGCGGATGTAGCCGTAGATGTAAGCCCTGGCGTCCGGAGTGATTGTGATTCCACGGATCGTATCGATTCCTGCAGAGTCCGCGGGAACCAGTTCCTTCCATAACTTTCTTTTTCCCGTGGACAACTCGAGCTCAAAAAGCTTGGCTGGAATCTCGCCAAAGCGGAAAAGATAAATGAATCGGCCATCTGCAGACCAGCCCGTGGGCGCCTCGTCCGGTTCTGTCCCGGGGACTGGTACGGCTTCGCCTCCGGAAATCGGATAGAGGTAGATTTTATGGTCCGGGCCGACGCTGGCAGCGAAGTCTCCCTTGGGAGAAATCACCACTGCCGGATTCACACCTTCGGGACTGATGGGGCGCGGCTTGCCCTCCTCCTGAGACTCCACATAGAGACGAAATCCGTGTCCCGTCTCGTTGCCCGAGAACACAATTTTGCCGTCAGGGAGCCAGCGGCCCCAGAGGTGGTTCAGGGAATCGTGAGTGAGGGGTTTCGCTTCGCCAACTCCAGTCGGAAGAAGGACCAGCGGGGATGGCGTGACATTAGGCCGGGCGAGAGCCCATTTGCCGTCGGGCGATAATGCCATCCCAATTCCTTCACTTAGCCGAATGGCCGGCGAACTGTCGGTTTTGCGCAAGTAGACGGCATACTTCGGTCCGCCACCCTCCCCAGTTTCCGCAAAAAGGACGGTTTTGCCATCCGCAGACAAATCGCCTGGGGAGGACCAGTCGAGCCAGGACAGGTCCCGTTCTTTGGTCTCGCCAGGAGCCAGACCGATCATTCCGGCGCGGTCGTTGCCGCGGGTCAGCAGCACGTGTCCGTCGCGGTCAACATCGAGCAACGTCAATTCTCCGGGAACGCGCGCAAGCAATCTCACAGCGCCCGAAGGGTTCACTGCATACAAAGAGCGATCGCCGCCAGTACGAGTGGCGGTAAACCAGATCTCCTCGCCGCTGGGCGACCATGCGATTCCCTGAATGCTGTCCCAGCCGGTGCAGAGGGTTGTCTTTTTTCCGGCAAGATCAACTATGGCGACTGCCCCGCCATCGTCGCCTAGCTGCGGGTGGTCGATGAACGCAATGCTATCGGCCTTCGGGGAAATACGAATGTGACCAATCCATCCGTCAGCTTCATAAAGTAGTTTGCCCGCCGGGAACTCCAGGCGGTGGCGGCCTTGTTCTTGCCGCACGAGCGCCAGAGTATTTCCATCCGGAGCCCAATCCGCCCATTCCACGTTATCCATCACTTCGCGAGGGGCGCCCCCGACCAAAGGGACGCGAGCGAGCGTACCCGAATAAAGGAATTGAGCGACGGGATGGCTGCGCAAGGAGAGCGCCATTTCGCCGGAAGAAGAGACGGCCAGAACATCGGCTCCGGCGGGCTCCAAGTCATGCGACTCGGGGCTCTCGGGCCGAGTCGTGAACAGCTGTAAGGATTTCCCTTCCCATGCTGCGCTGTAGATGATGGTTTTGCCGTCCGGAGCAAAGCGTGCGGCGTGGACCATGCCTCGACGGAATGTGAGCGGATGGTAGACCGGCAGCGATGTTTGCGCCGGCGCGCGCTGCAGCAAGGACCTTCCAGCGACGAGGCCCGCGATCAGCGCGACGGCAGCGGTCGCTAAGATCGTGACTAGCAGATGCCTTCGCGAACGAGCAGTTTCAACCACCGGAGCGACGGCGGTGTCCGGTGAGATGGCGGCCGGGCTCGCTGCACGCAGGCGCGAGGTATCCAGAGCGCGCTTGATGCGCTTTAAGTCTCCGCGGAGTTCGGCCGCAGTTTGATAACGGAACTCTCGCTCTTTCTCGAGTGCCTTGAAAATCACTTCCTCGAGCTTTGCCGGGATGCTTGGATTCGCGATCGACGGAGACGGCGGGGTGCGATTCAGAATAGCCTCGGAGATGACGCCGCTGCTGCCGCCGGGGAAGGCCAATGCTCCCGTCGCCATCTCGTAGAGCACCGAACCGAACGCGAACAGGTCGGTGCGCGGATCGAGATCTTCGGCGCGAACCTGCTCCGGCGACATGTAGGCCACGGTTCCAACGGTGGAACCGGGGGTGGTCATCATCGCCCCTTCGGTGGCCGTCAGCAGGGCGGATTCTGAACTAGCTCCACGGTGTTCGGGAGCGAGCTTCGCCAGCCCAAAGTCCAGCAACTTGGCCTGCCCACGCTTGGTGACGAAGATGTTCGCCGGCTTGATATCACGATGAATAATTCCTTTGGAGTGCGCGGCGTCGAGGGCGTCGGCAATTTCAATGGCCAGATTCAGCAGAGTCTCTGTGTCCAGCGGACGGCCAGCGATGCGATGTTTGAGAGTCTGGCCTTCGAGGAACTCCATGACGATGAAGGCCTGGCCATTTTCCTCGTCGACGGCGTGGATGGTGCAGATGTTGGGATGGTTGAGTGCGGAGGCGGCGCGGGCTTCCCGCTGGAAGCGTTCGAGGGCCTGGCGATCTTTCGCGAGCTCTTCGGGTAGAAACTTGAGCGCGACGAAGCGGCCGAGCTTCAAGTCCTCGGCTCGGTACACGACTCCCATGCCGCCGCCGCCCAGCTTTTCGACAATGCGGTAGTGCGAGATGGTCTGGCCGATCATCTTGCGATCAATGAAATAGACACACTCCGTGCGCGATCATATTAGGGGGGATGAGAGGGCAAGTCAATGAAGGGCGGGAATAACTATAGAGGCGGAGGCCACACGCACAACGTCAATGAGTATAAGAGCGATTTTGCAACAACTATCCCGCAGCACTCTTATATTCCGTCCCACATCCCCGGCAAGCGACACCCTGCTTGCCTTGCCAGACACGGTTCGTGCCACAAGAACGACAGGTGAGTTGCTTGTTTAGAGTGGCTCCACATTTCGAGCAGGAGTATTTGCGCCGCCCGCCCGACGCCGTTTTCTCAATGACCTCACCATGGACAGGACACACGCTTTGATCGTGACGATTTGGGTTGCTCCGTAGTCGCGATTCAACAGGCAAATGGTGGAGACGCCGAGCCGCGCCCCGCTTGCTGTCATTCCCGCTGCTTTGCTTGTCCTTGTTGGTGACTAGCATCGTGACTCCGCACCAGCAACAGTATAGTTGCCGAAATCAGGCCATTGCACTCAAAATAAGTTGAATAGATGTTCACTGAGAGAGCCTAAGCGCGATGCCATTTGGAATACTGGCATGACGGCGAGGATTCGATCTTTCCCGGTCAAAAATGGAAAATCAGATCGCTGGCCACGGTAAGCTGATTTTGCTGTCGGCCGTTGTCGTAAGCCTTCCGATCCCAGGCACGCTCGAAACGCAATTCCGGGCGGATCTGGACCGTGTTACCGATCCAGTGACACCACATGATCGTGTTTTCCGAGTAGCGGGTCGCGTAGCCCGTGCGCTGGCCTTTCTTGTCGTCGAGAAAATCGCTGCGAAAGGACATGAAATCGTGCAGAGAGAGTTCCTTTTGCAGAAAATTGACCACCGCATACTCGGGCGCGGTGCAGCGCTGTTCCCCCGGCAGGCAGTAGGCGGCATTCGCGCCTCTTTCCGGCTGAATTGGGCCACCCACGGCAGGCACGTCCAGCTCATACATGTACCAGGCTTCGGTAGCCATGTGCACCGTCTTTGAAAACTTGTGATACCAGGTGGCGTCATACTGCTGCAGATTGTTGTACGCGTATTTGCCGTCATTGATTCCGTTGACGCACGCGTACAAGTTGTCGTTCACTGATTTCGTCGTATAGCTCACGCAGGCAGTGCCGGAGGGCTTCGCATCCGGCGTCCACAGGGCAACATCGTGGCCGCCGGTAATCCCGAGTTGCAACAGCCACTGGTCATTCATTTTGACGGTCGCGATCAGTCCTGTGTCGGTAAACGGGTCGATCGCATAAAGCAGAGAGTGGCTAAAGATGTAGTTGTTGGGCGCAAGTTGGGCCTCGATCCCAGGCACGGAAATGAAGCGGCCCAGCCTCAGATTCATCCCCTGCGCGACCTGCGGAATGTAAACGTCGACGTATTCCAGCGTAGGATCAAAACCATACTCACGATGATCGTTCAGTAACTGTCCGACTCCGTAGCCCTTCGCCGTCGTAAAGCGATAGTCCGTGCCGTACAGAGCCGTTAGGTGGTAGCCCCAATCGATATGATCGCGTTGCACCGAATCCGGTAGCCGCTCAGCGTAGAGAACAAGTTGATTGAGCTCAAAGCGATTGGCGTAGACGTCGTTCGCCTCCGGCGCATTGCTGTGTGCCGACGTGCTGAAGTTCAGCGTGGGGTCGAGCCATCCGTACAGCTTCGTCCGACTGCGGGCTTGATTGATGGCGGTCATCAGCGGATAGCTGTTGGTGTCCGGCTCTCCAATGACCGGCGAACCACCGTAAGACCAGTCTGAATTTGGAAAGGGCGGCGAATCCAGCGGTGACGGGGCCCCGCGTCGCGCTGGCGCTGGCGAGGAAGGCGCCGTCCCCGACCAATCCTGGCGATAGAACTCTGCCCAGCGGGCAAAGAAGCCCTTGGCCCCGCGCTCGCTTGGCGTTGGAGCATCAGGTAGCGGAGACGTCTCTCGATTCGCCAGTTGCGCCTGAGAGAGACCGCATGATAGCAAGGCGAGGCATGTGAACACGAGCAAGAACGTCAGGTGGCAGTGCAGACTGTTCTTAGGGCGCATGAAATGTAGAGCTACGTAAGTCTACAGGGTCGCTCGACGATTCCTGCTGGTTTCAGTATTCGCTAATATGGCCCTATGACTCCGGCAATGGCCCGGGGAGCGGGCGTGGGCGCCCGCTCCACACTGGCAACGTCCAGCACCTCCAGATATTTCAGGCCGGAGCCGGTGTTGAAGAGGACGACGGTGTTGTCTTCGCTGAAGAAGTGGCTGGCTACCAGTTTCTGATAGGCGACCAAGGATGCAGCGCCTTCGGGGGCGGCAAAGATGCCTTCGACTCGCGCCCAGTGGCGGACCGCATCGAGAATTTCCGCGTCGGTGGCGGCGAGGGCGAGGCCTCCGCTTTTTTTCAGGATCTCGAGAATCAGATAGTCGCCGTAGGGCTTTGGAACGCGCAGGCCAGAGGCTAGTGTGGATGCGTGAGGCCACATATCGGACGTGGTGCGACCTTCATCCCATGCTTTAACGATGGGCGCGCATCCTGAAGATTGCACGCTGATCATATTGGGACGCTCTGGACCAATAAAGCCCAGCTGCTCCAGTTCATCGAAGGCCTTCCACATGCCGAGCAAGCCAACACCTCCGCCGGTGGGATAGATGATGCCCTGCGGAAGCTTCCAGCCGAGTTGTTCGGCGACTTCGTATCCCATGGTCTTCTTGCCTTCGACGCGGTAGGGCTCCTTGGTGGTGGAAACGTCGAACCATCCTTCTCGGGACCATGCTGGGCTTTCCTTGAGCTCGGTGACTTTGCGGGCGCAGTCGGAGATGAGGCCGTCGACCAGTGTGACGTGCGCACCGTAGTAATCGCACTCGACGCGGTTGGCTATGGGGACATCTTTGGGCATGAAGATGTGGGCTTCGATCTTAGCGGCCGCGGCGTAGGCAGCGAGGGCTCCGGCGGCGTTTCCTGCGGAAGGGATAGCTAGCTTCTTCAGCCCGAAGTGCCGAGCCATGGTGACGGCGGCAGAGAGTCCGCGAGCTTTGAAAGAGCCGGTGGGATTGAGGCCTTCGTCTTTGATAAAGACGCTGGGATATTCGTGGCTGCGCAGCATGGGCGTGAAGCCTTCCCCGAGCGTGATCGGCGTGGCTTCGGGAAGGACGGCGTCGTAGCGCCACATGGTGGGCGCGAGCGGCAGCAGTGATGCTGGCGAGAAAGTTCTCTTGATCTCGGCAAGATCGTATCTGGCATAGAGGATGCCGCTATCTTTTGGGCAAACAGTTTGAGGACGATCAGCCGGGAAGCGTTCGCCGCAGCGAGTGCATTCGAGATGAATCGGGCGCGACACGGAGAGAGTTTATCAGGCGCGAGGACGCGGTGGTTCCATTGCAGGAGCCGTTGCCATCGGCTTCTAGTGAATAACAGAGCGGACTGGGACGAGGATCACTGCCACGTCGTCCCCGTAGATCGTTTGCCAGCGCGGCGTTTCGGCGAGGATGTTGGCGAGGGCAGAATCTTTAGGGACGATAATCGAACCGACTTCGTGCTGGTGCAGAAAATCTTCCCACCCTGGCTCTACGTGGACCATCTTTAAGTAGGACCTGAGAAATGCTTCGCCGTAAAAATCGTGACGGTCATCGATCGCAACTTTCATCCGCGGATAAAGCCGGTAGATCAGATAACCGCCCCAGTAGTCCGGAGCGAACACGGGACCCTGTCGTTGATGCGCTTCCAGGTAGTTGACGGCTTCTATCGGAAACCGCTTAGCGTCAAAGTGGGCGTCCATCACAGAAGCAGCGCCAAGCTGGCCACTGTGGAAGGTAATCCAGCAGGTCAACCCGATGGCAGCGATGGACCAGACGTGACCGTGGAGGCTTGATTCGATGGCTTGCATCCGCTGAAGGAAATGCGGGGATATGAGCGATCTCGATGCGGTCCGCCGTTTTGCGAATCGGTCGGCAATTTCTTGAGTCGCATTCGAGAGCCAGGGACCAATCACCAGAATCAACAGCAGCGACGAAACTGGAATATTGCGGGATGCGTACAGCCCCGAATACGCAGCGAATAACACCACCCACCCTTCGCTGGCTCGAAGTTGGGAAGTCTCCCGCTTTTTGGCCGCCAAGGCTACAAAGGTAAGCAGCAGTAAGACCGCGAAACACTTCTGCGCCACACCGTGAAAATTTGGAGATTGAAACTCATCGATGTGGTCCATCAGGAAACGGTTCGAAAGATAGTGGTAGATGTGGACGTGGAGCTTCCAGCCGTAAGGATTCCCGAGCATTGCCAGCGCGCTCACTACGCCAACGAACGCCAAATTGCGCGCCTGCTTCCCTGCTCTTATCTTTTGCAGAACGTCTTCGAACCGGTTTTCCTTTAGGCTGAACCATTGCCAGGCCGCGCCCAGCCAGTAAAGCCCGAGAAGCAGGAAGCCGAGTAGAAATCCGCCATGGACGTTGACCCAGAAAAGCATTAGCAGAGGCAACAGCCACAACAGATGCTGATCGTGACCGGAGGAGGACGGACAGCGGTTTGTCTCGGATGAATCCAGAATCCAAAACCAAAACACTGCGAATAGCCAGCTGACCACATGAGGCCGCGCAAAAAAATGAATCATGGCCGCGGATGCTGCCAGGAGGACGAGAGTCAGAGCCACGAGCAAGCTCGTGCCTCGCCTCAGAAGCAAACGGAACGTCCACGAAAACGTGAGAGCGATGATCGAGGCGGTCAAGAAGACTACACCGTTCAGGCCCGCGACCTTATCGAGCCAGCCAACCAGCATATCGCAGAGCCACTCCCAGGCGAACCAAGGCTGGCCCGCCATGGTCGAGGAAAATGGATCGCTGTGTGGAATCGCATGAGTCGCCAGAATCAGCTGCCCGGTGCGAATGTGCCAACCGATTCCGGCATCGCCCAGCAAGCGCACAGACAGGTTGGTAAAGGCGAGCAACCCAAGCAGGACGATGAAAATCAAATCTTCGATCGACGGGATGAGCCATCGCACGTACTCATGTACGAGCACGGGGTTAGGATTTTCCTTCTCATAACTTCTGGAGCCGATTGCCATCGCGCTGAATCTTATAGAGAGACACCATGAACGGCAAGACTACACATCGAGCAGTGATTGTGGGAGCGGGCTTCGGCGGTTTGAATGCCGCCAGGGCGCTGGCCGGCGCGAACGTCAAGATCACGGTGATCGACCAGAAGAACTTTCATACGTTCCAGCCTCTGCTCTATCAGGTAGCGACGGCGGGTTTGTCGCCGGGAGAAATTGCAGAGCCTATCCGGTCGATTCTGAGCCGGCACAAGAACGTCGAAGTGCTGATGGCTGAGGTCACGGGCTTCGACCTGCAGCGACGCGTGGTACAGACGGCAGATGAGGAAGTACCTTATGACTATCTCATCGTTGCCGCCGGAGCCAGCCACGCTTACTTCGGGCACGACGAGTGGGAACCGATCGCGCCCGGGCTCAAGACGATCGAGGACGCGCTCGAAATCCGGCGCCGTGTTCTGCTGGCCTTCGAGCTCGCTGAGCGCCGCGCCGCCGCTGGCGAACCAGCCGAGCCATTACATTTTGTAATGGTCGGAGCGGGGCCGACGGGAGTGGAGCTCGCAGGAACGCTTGCTGAAATTTGCCGCCACGCTCTGGCCAACGATTTCCGTTCTATCGATCCACGGCAGACTCACATTCATCTCCTGGAAGGCGGGCCGCGTGTGCTTCCTTCTTATCCCGACGATCTTTCGCGAAGCGCCCTGGAACAACTGAAGAGCCTGGGCGTGGAAGTGCATACCTCGACCATGGTCACGAATGTCGAGCCGGGTGTCATTTCGATGGGTCAAACCCGAATGAAAGCAACGGTGATCGTATGGGCTGCCGGCGTAGCCGCTTCTACACTGGGCAAGAAGTTGGGGGCAGACCTGGATCGTGCCGGGCGCGTCCTAGTGCAGCCAGATCTCAGCGTTGCCAATCATCCGGAAGTTTTCGTCATCGGGGATCTGGCAGCGCTCAAGGACGCATCGGGAAAGATATTGCCGGGCGTGGCGCCTGTGGCGATTTTGGAAGGGCGTTTTGTCGCGAAACTCATTCGCCGGGAAATTGAACACCGCGCAACTTCGAACGGCAAGCCCGCGCCGCGCCCGCCTTTTCATTACTGGGACAAAGGCAGTTTGGCTACCATCGGCCGCGCGGCAGCCGTCGCGCAGTTTGGCAAGATTCACATCTCCGGATTCACGGCGTGGTTGGCCTGGCTGTTTATCCACATTTTCTTTCTAATCGGCTTCCAAAATCGTGTGTTGGTTCTGATTCAGTGGGCGTGGTCGTATTTCACCTATGAGCGAGGGGCGCGGCTGATCACTGGCAGCACGACTCTTCCGGGCTGGAATCTTCCCGAGGATGAGAACGCTCACAGGAACGCACAGGAAATTCCTGCGGTGAGTCGCAAATAGGAGTAAGAATATTCTTGAGGGCGGCAGCCGACTCAATGAAACGCATTCCCATTTCTCGAATCCTTCTGGGCCTCATTGCTGCTCTTGTTCTTTGCCCCGTCTCCTCCGCCGAAATTCTCAAGATCGTTGTTGATGACACCATTCAGCCGATCACGCAGGAATACATCTCCCGGGCAATTGACGAAGCGCAGCATCGCGGTGACCAAGTTGTATTGATCGAGATCAATACGCCGGGGGGGCTGGTTGATTCCACCCGCAGGATCATCGAAAAGATTACCTCATCGCAGGTTCCGGTGATTGTTTACGTCGCACCTAGCGGCAGCCGCGCGGGTTCGGCTGGAATCTTCATCCTGGAGGCGGCGGACGTCGCAGCCATGGCGCCGGGAACCAACGCGGGAGCGGCGCATCCCGTCTTGCTTGGCCCGTTCGCACCCAAAGTGGACGATGAGATGAAGCGCAAAATTGAGAACGATACTGCGGCTCTGATGCGGTCGGTTGCCTCCAGACGCGGGCGTAACGTCGAAGCCGCGGAAAGTGCTGTGCGCGAATCCAAATCGTTCACCGAACAGGAAGCGCTTTCGCAGCACCTGATCGACTACGTGGCTTCCAGCGAGGAAGATCTTTTTCGCCAAATGGGCGGCAAGAACTTCAAGCGTTTCAACGGACAAGAGGTGACGCTGAAGCTCTCGGGGCAGCCGATCGTGCCTTTCGACATGACGCTGAAGGAGCGCATTCTCGGCTATTTGATGGACCCGAACGTCTCGTTCATCCTGCTGGCCATCGGGGCGCTCGCACTTTATGCAGAGTTCAATCATCCTGGCGCAGTGATTCCCGGGACTGTGGGCGTGGTTTTCATTTTGATCTCGGCCTTTGCTTTGAATCTGCTGCCCACGCGTTTTGCCGCCCTGGTGCTGATCCTCGGAGCGTTCGCGCTTTTCGCGGCGGAGGCCAAGTTTGCCAGCCACGGAGTTCTCACAGTCGGCGGCATCGCGCTTCTTACTCTGGGAGGGCTGCTGCTTGTGGATTCGCCGATCCCGGAGATGCGCGTCCACCTGCTCACCGCACTCGCTGTCAGCATTCCCTTGGGTTTGATCACGGCGTTCCTGATGAGCATCGCTCTCAGAGCGCGGCGGAACAAGTTGGTCTCGGGGGCGCAGGGACTGATCGGTGAAACGGGAATCGCCCAGACGACGCTCGCTCCACGCGGCAAGATTTTCGTGCATGGGGAACTCTGGGATGCTGTCTCGTCTTCCGAAGTGTCGATCGGCCAATCAGTGGTGGTACGCCGGGTCGACGGACTGCTGCTTCAAGTCGAGCCCTTGAGCGTGTCGCGTCCAGTTCCCGCGATTTCCTAGTTATAGTTAGGCTGCGCACCAGCGCAAGCAACCGCCGCCCTTCGAATTCCACGCTCCTCGTTACTGCCTGCGTTACAATCCGCGGTAGGAACATTGTCCGCTTCGGGCGTGGAGGCAGGAAATGGAATTTTTTGGGCTCGGTTTCTTTGGCATTGCCGTCATCGTCGTTGTCCTATATGCGTTGAGTTCGATCAAGATTCTGGCCGAATACGAACGCGGTGTCATCTTTCGGCTCGGTCGCCTTTTGAGCGCGGCCAAGGGGCCCGGCGTGATTCTGGTATTCAGCCCCATCGACCGCATGGTGCGCGTCTCGCTACGCCAGGAGGCGCTCGAGGTTCCGCCGCAAGACATCATCACCCGTGACAACGTTACGCTCAAGGTGAACGCCGTCATCTTCCTGCGTGTGATCGATCCCAGCAAAGCTGTGGTCGAAGTTTCTAATTACGTCTATCAAACTTCACAGTTTGCGCAGACCACGCTGCGCTCTGTGCTCGGCGAACAGGAACTCGACGAACTGCTGGCTCATCGGGAAAAGATCAACTTGCGGCTACAGAGCATTCTCGACCAGCACACCTCGCCTTGGGGAGTAAAGGTGACGAATGTGGAGGTGAAGCAGGTCGACATGCCGGAATCGATGCTCCGCGCCATGGCCAAGCAGGCCGAGGCCGAGCGCGAAAAGCGATCGAAGATCATTCATGCCGAGGGCGAGTTCTCGGCGGCGCAGCGGCTCGTGGACGCGGCGCATCTGCTGGCGACGGAGCCAGTCAGCGTTCAACTACGCTATTTGCAGACTTTGACGGAAATCGGTGTTGAGAAAAATACGACCGTTATCTTCCCGGTGCCCGTGGATTTCTTTTCGGGCTTGCAGAAGATGTTAGGCAAGGTTGGAGATGAGACAGCGCCGATGTCCAAGTCCGAATAGTCTCGAATCGGCGGCGTTGTCGGCTGTATTCCGATCGCTAACGGTGGTTGCATCAATCTTAAGGGAAGGTTATGGCTTCTTCACAGGACACTGAAATCACATTGGGCACGGGGAAGCTGCTAGGCGTTTTCTTCAGCCTGGTAGCGATCTGCGCCTTATTCTTCGCGCTCGGCTACACGCTGGGGCGCAGGTCGGACTCGGGCTTGTCAGGGGGCATGACGCTGGCCTCGCTGCCAGCGTCCAGCGGCGCAAGGCCCACAAGCTCGGGCGCTGCGCCGTCGGCGCCCATGACTTTCTATAAAGCGGTGGAGCAACAGAACGCCAATCCGCAACTGACGCCAGCATCCGCAGTTGCGGGGAAGACCGACGGAGCCGCTGCTCAATCCTCGTCTGGCCAAGCAGCGCCCTCCTCGCCGGACACGTCTGCATCAGGCGCACAATCGCAGGGTTCGAAGGCCGCCAATCCACCCGATCCTATGGCCGCGATTCCTGCCACCAGTTACTACGTGCAGGTGGCTGCTGTCACCAAGCAGGACGACGCGGACGCCCTGGTGGATGCTCTTAAGAAAAAACAATATCCCGCCTTTGTGGCCAGCAATGCCGCGATCGACAAGCTGTTCCGCGTACAGGTGGGACCGTTCGGCGACATCAAAGAGGCGGAAGCCATGCGATCCCGGCTGATCAACGACGGATATAACCCGATCCTGAAGAAGTGAAGTCCCCTATGAAGCGTGACCGTCTGTTGAATCGTCGTGTAGTTTTCAAGCTACACGGCATGGATCCACTCGATGCCACCATTCTCAAGCAGGATGAAACGGGATATTGGATTCGCGGTGGAACTCTGGCGGGTCAGCTCGATCAATCCAATTGTTCGCTGCCGGAAAGCGACGTGCGCTATCTGGAGTTCAGCCGCATTGAGTGGTTGCGCGCCCCGCGAGAGCGTTCCTGATCGTTCTTCTCATTCCTGCATCTCGGCATATTGACAACCGTCGATTTATAAGATCATAGTGATCTACCTTATGACGACCGCGGTGACTTCCCTCGATAGCGCGCTCCATGCCATCGCCGACCCCACCCGGCGCCGTATCCTTGGCGCTCTCAAACAGCATAGCGGGGTTGGCAAGAACAATGGCCTGTGTGCTGGCGACATTGAGGAGCGCGTGCGTCTTTCGCAGCCAACCATCTCTCATCACATGGCAATACTGACTCAGGCTGGTTTGGTGGAAGCGGCGAAGCAGGGGCAATGGCGCTGGTACCGCCGTAATGAAAAAGCTCTTCGACGATTAGTAAAGGGTTTGCGCTCGCAGCTGTGATACAGCCGGGTCTCTAACTTGCCGAAGCTGCGGCCGCTTGCGCTTTTTGCAATAGCCGCCGCGCTTGAGAAATGAGGGTTGCGACTTCGAAGGGCCTCACGAGGTAGGGGATGTGATTTTCCTGCAGGAATTGCCGGTCATCGCTCTGCTCGACGTTGGAGAACGTGAATAGTGTGTGATGTTCCATGCCAGGGCAATTCTCTTTAAGCCATGCGTAGGCCTCTTTTGCGTGCCAATCACCAGGCATCTTGCCATTGATAATCACCGCATCGAAGGGCTCGGAGAGCAGACGCGTCTTCACGTCTTCGCTCTTCGACGCGGTCACTACATTGGCCCCGGCACCGGTGAGCACATCGCGCTCGAACTCCAGTACTGCTTCTTCCTCCTCGACCAGAAGCACGCGGCCCTGGATGGCGCCTTCACGCTTTAGTAGAGCAACCGGGCTCGCTTCCAGCACAGCCCCCGCCGGCACTGCAATTGGCAGCCGCACTTCAATCACCGCGCCACCTTCGGTAGCATTGTGCGCCGTAATGTCGCCGCCGTGTTCTTTCACAATTCCATAACAGATGCTGAGCCCCAGCCCTGTACCCTTCCCCACATTCTTGGTGGTGTAAAAGGGATCGAAAATTCTCTTGGGATCCTTGATTCCGGGCCCATCATCGGCAAATTGAGTGGCCACGAAGCGGCTGTCGCAAAAAACGCGAATCTTCAGCTTGCCTGACCGACCCGTTTCCAGAACGGCGTCGACGGCGTTGTTGATGATGTTCAGAAAGACTTGCTCAATCTGATGGGGATCTGCGACCACCATCGCTGGGTCCGATCCCAAGTCTTTTTCCACCACGATATGGTTGACCTTGAGATCGTAGTCGCGCAAGGCCAGTGTTTCTTCCAACACCTTCCGAACATCAACCTCCGCACGCTCTGGCTTTCGTTGACGCGCAAAGGAAAGGAGATTCTGCACCACCCGGTGCGTGCGCTGCGCCTGTTTGAACATCTTGCCCACATAGTCTTGGGCGCGTTCGTTTAAGCCTTCGCTTTCCAGCAGTTGCGCATAGCCTAGAATCGCGGTCAACGGATTATTCAGTTCGTGGGCGACGCCTGCGATAAGTTGGCCCACGGCTGACATCTTCTCGCTTTGCAAAAGCTGTTCCTGCGTGCACCGCAGATCTTCGTACGCCTTGCAGGTCTCTTCGTACAAGCGAACCTTCTCGATAGTGGTTGCCAACTGGCGGCTAATCGCGACCAGTAGATTTTCTTCCCCACTGGAATATTCGTACTCCACGTGGCTGCGAAGACCCATCATGCCGATCGGACTGTCCTTGCCCCAGAACAGCACCCAGATCCAGGCCCCGTCGCTGCTGGAGCGGATGAAGTCCGCCACCGCTCCGGTGAGATGAGGAAGGTATTCCGCGGTGATGACTTCGGCCCGCGACCGCATCACCAGATCACCAAAGCCATCGGCAAAACTGATCTCTGCCGGCCGCGATTTATCGCGGCTGCGTGGTCCCCAGGCAGCGCGGCGCCGATAGGTGGGGGCATCGGAATCGGAGAGATATACGGCTCCGCTCTCCGCGCCAAAGAGCGACACCACTTGCCGCAGCGTCAGGTTGAGGATTTCATCCAGATCGAACGACTGCGTGGCCACAACGGCCATCGCATTCAGCGCATTGAGTTCACGGTTGCGGCGCCGCATTTCGTCTTCGGCGCGGCGCTTCTCGGTCACATCCAGAACAAAACCCTGATAGCGTTCAATATTGCCAGCCGCGTCGCGCGCGGCAAAGCTGCTTTCCGAGGCCAGCAGCAACGTTCCATTCTGCCGCCGCATGGTGACATCAAAATTGCGGACATAATTCTGATGATCGATGGCCTTATGAAAAGCCTCCCGCTGGCTGGCGTCTACACGGACGTCTTGGTTCAAGTTTAGCGCGAGCAAGTCTTCCCGTCGCGGGTAGCCGAGCATGTGGACAAAAGCGTCGTTGCAGTCGAGCAAGCGCCCACTGGGCGTCGCCACGTAAACCCCTTCTTGCACTTGGTCGAACAGCAGGCGGTATTTTTCCTCCGCCGAACGCCGTTCGGTTATGTCGCGGACGATGTGGATAGTACCCTTCTGGCTGCTGCCTTGCTCGCTATACGACGAACTGGAAACCAGCGAGAAGCCGCCAAAGCAGGGGTCAGCGCCTTCGGTAATTTCTTCGTCACCGCGCGCACAGTAAGGACATCCGGTCCACTCGCCCAAAGCGTGTGGCAATACCGATTCGCAACTGCTGCCGATCACGTCAGAGGACGATTGTTCCAGTTGCTCGAGCAGAATCTGGTTGGCTTTGATGATGCGGAAATCCGCATCGTGCGCCAGGATGATGTCGTGAACCGAATCGAACGTATTTCTCCACTGGCGCTGCGAACGCAACACCTGCTCAAGCAGACGGAAGTTCTCCACTGCGATTCCCAACTGGCGTCCGCAAGTTTCCAGGAAATCAACTTCCTCGGTGGTCAGGTTTCGCTGTCGAGCCCTGGCTAGAACCAACAATCCGATCGGCGCTTTCTTACCAAGTACTGGCACGATCAGTAAATGCCGGAGTTTTTCCAGGCTCAGCAGATGTTCACCTTCCGGGCTTGTGTCGCCTCTTCGGATGAGCTCGGGCTTGCCGAGCTCCAGTATCTCCGATACAGCCGGTGTCATGTCCGACATTCCTGCCTCGCGTAGGAAATCCGGCGAGACTCCGACGGCGTGCGTAGCCACCAGATGCCCACCCTCAATCAGCCGGAACCACGCGGCCTTTGCCTTGGTCAGCCGCTGCAACTCTTCCAGCGCCTTATCCATCATGCCGCCCTGCTGTTGGGCAAGGACGATGCTCTCCGTCAGGGCCCGCAGCACACTTAATCGCTGGTTGCGCGCGCGTGCTTCCTGAAACACAACTAAGAAGATGGTCACTCCCAGAGCAATGTCCACGGCAGCGGAGACACCGGCTGGAATCTGGTCAGTGAAAGGGGGCCAATTCAGATGCTGCGCGAGGAGAAACGCGGCGAGTATCCACGGCGCGATTTCGCGACGGCCGCGGCGGGCGCGCACCAATGCGATTGCGGCCGTCAAGAGAATGATTCGATAAGAGACTTCGAGAGCAACCCGCAGAGGTAATGAATCGGGCCAAAGAAAAACCCGGACGACCGCAAAACTTGCGCTAGTCAGGGTGACCGCAGCCAGCGGCGCCAGCAGATTTCGCTCCCGGATATAAAGGAAAACTGCCCCCGCAAACAACCCAATCGCAAGTACGAACCCCGCTTGCTCCGCCGCGGGGACATATCGTGCGGGAATTCGCATCCCTGCGCCATGGATCGCCACCAAACGCGAAGTAACCAGCAACATCCAGGCCGCGCTCCAAACCGCAAAGTAGCGTTCACGGAAGATCGACAGAACAAGCAATGAAGCTGCGAGGACAATGAGCAGCGCACACTCCCCAGGCTTCAGCCGGGCGATGGCTGACTGTGCGACGGTGTTCCAGATGGACCAAAGGGAAGCGATCATCTTTATCGATCGGTGAACGAGGTCAGGCACGCCGTCCAAACGTGACACTGCCTGGCTTCTGAATATCACGCCGGGGACTGATCTCGATGGTCTTTCCGGACCTGGATGGTTACTTTCGGCATCTCACGTGTAGCGTAAAATCCCCGATAGTATCTCGAGACACACCCATGCCTGACCGCATTCTCGTGGTAGACGATGAAGAGGCAATCCGCGAGATTGTCTGCGCCATCCTGATCGCTGCAGGTTACTCCTGCAAACAGGCGGGTTCCGGCATGGAAGCGCTAGCCTTGCTCAATTCCGGCGACGTATTTGAACTGATGCTTTCCGACCTGATGATGGCCGATTTGGACGGCATTGGGTTGCTGGAACGCACCAAGGAAAAATTCCCGGATATGCCGGTGGTGATGGTCACTGCAGTGCATGATATTTCCGTCGCCCTGGCCGCCATTCGCAATGGCGCCTATGACTATCTGCTGAAACCCTTCGAACGCGAGCAACTGCTCAATGCGGTAGCCCGGGCACTGGAAAATCGCCGCCTCAAAGTGGAGAACCGTACCTACCAAACGAATTTGGAATCTTTGGTGGAAGCGCGTACCGACCAGCTTCAAGAAGCCCTGCGTGACTTGGAGCGTTCCTACGACAATACCTTGCAGGCCTTGGGCGATGCGCTCGACCTCAAAGACGCCGAAACCGAAGGCCACTCCCGGCGCGTAACGCTCTTTACCATCGCGATTGCTCGCGAGATGGGCGTGCCTCGCGAACAGATCCTGGTCATCGCCCGCGGCGCTTTCCTTCACGACATTGGCAAAATGGCCATCCCCGATAAGATTCTTCGCAAACCGGGGAAACTGGACGACGATGAGCGGGCGATCATGCGTGAGCATTGTTATCACGGCTATCAAATGCTCAAGAAAATTCCGTTTCTCGCCGAAGCTTGCGACGTTGTTTATTCCCACCAGGAACACTTTGATGGCACGGGCTATCCCCGCGGGCTCAAGGGCAAAGAAATTCCGCTGGGCGCACGGATATTCTCGGTCGCCGATACTCTGGACGCGATTATTTCCGACCGACCCTACCGCCCTGCCCGATCATTCGCCGAAGCTCGCGCGGAGATCCAGGCTTGGTCCGGCCGTCAGTTCGATCCTGAGGTCGTCGATTATTTTCTGAAGATACCCGACGACATCTTCGAAGACCTCCGCCGTGAGATCAATTCGCAAGCCCCTTTCAACTATTCCGCCAGCGCCAAGGGAGCGTCTTAGTCTCCGCGGTCTGACCGTGAGACCGTTTCCATTGCAATAACAGACTCTTCCGACGCTCTTATGAAAGGCAGCCGCTCTCGCCATACAATAAAGAGAATTCCAGACTGAACTTTCATCAATCGCATTGGAGGTCTCCCATGAAATCCGCAGCCTGTGCTATTGCGCTCATGATGCTGGCCATTACGATGTTCGCGCAGGAACATCCGGCACTTACCGCGCTGCCGAATTCGGTGTATGTGGGTGCCGACGGAAAATTTGAAGCCGCTCCCGAGACAGCCGTGATCCAATTCAATATCTCTGTGCAGGAAGATACGTCGCAGGCTGCTTACCAGCACGCTTCCAAAGACGCCGAGCAGGTTCGCCAGGTTCTGCACGCCAACGACATCGAACCGAAGGCCGCCAACATAGGATTCTTCTCGGTGCAGCCGATATACGAGTGGAAACCAAAACAGAAAGTAATTGGGTACCGCGTGACCACCGACGTCACCCTTAAACTGAAGGATTTTTCGAAGATTGGACCGATCACTCAGCAACTTGCCGAGGCAAATGTCAGCGCAAGGCAGACGCTAAATTACACACTGGAGAATATTGACGAGGCCAAGAACAAAGCGGTGGAAGACGCGTACCGTCGAGCCCGGAGCTCGGCGGAGACTATCGCCCGCGCCAGCGCACGTATTCTAGGAGAGCTCTCCTACGCCTCCGTGGATACCTTCGAGAACCAGCGCATCCCGGTGCCGCATATGGCGCGAGCCATGTCTGCGATGGCCGGTGCCGCCGCACCGCCGCCCACGGAAGAGTTCACGCCTCAAAACGTGATGGTGACAGCGCACGTCAATGCGCTTTTCAATTTGAAGTAAGGATTATTGAACTCTTGGGAATTCTGGCTCGATGGCCTATGGCGTCGCTTTCGCGACCGCGATGCGACTCGCATCCACGGTGATCGGACGCTGTATCTCCATCTCGATCGACGTTCCTAGGTCCAACTTCACATCACTGCCACGTTTCAGCAGCGCCCAACCAATGCCGGCGGCAGCACCGATTCCCGCTCCAACCCGCGCTCCGTTCAACCCCCCTGTGGCCAGCCCTCCCGCGGTCGCGCCGCCCAGGGTTCCGTACACGCCACCTTTGGCCGCATCCTCGATTCTCTTCCCGGTGTCGCTGTCCTGCCCGATCGTCCCCTCCGAATCCTTCACCGATTTGTTATCTGCTCCTGGAGTATTTTCGACCGACCCCGGCAGCATTACGGTGTATCCGCTGGGATAAATAATCGAAGTAAAGTGCATCAGAATTTCGGCCCGCCCCTTCCCGTGCCCGGCACGCTCCACGTGTGCAATCTTCCCCTGGACGTACGACCCGGCGGGAACAATCACATGGTTATCGACGACGTATGGGAATACGGTCTCAGCGTAGACTGCATCCCCTTCGCGTGCATTCTTGGTGGAGATCGCCTGCTTCAGTGAAAGAGGAATCCTGGTTCCGGCAGGGATTGTAACCGCGTTCGGATCGGGGACCGGGGCCGGCGCGGAACTTGCAGACTCAGCAGTATTCGGCGTTAGTGATCCTGGAGCCGGAGTTGCTGCCGGCGTAGCCTCCTGCGCAAGCGACATTCCCACAAGCAACAAAACCGTCGAAAGAGCGCGCATCGCTACCTCCAATGAGCCGAAAAAGTTCTTTTTCCACGTTTGGCGCAAGAATATCACGGGGTAGCGCTTAAGATGCGGGTTCGTCACTCTGGAGGTGCCTAGCGTTGCCACGCGTCTTCAAGAACCCTTGTTGCCGCCGCCCCTAGTAGATTAGATACCTTTTCCTCGTTGCCGCAAACTTTTCCAACTCCTCCTGCCAATCCTGCGCAATCCGCCGCGGATCTTCGCCCGACGCCAAGCCATCGGAGGCTGCCTGATTCGCTAACAACTCCATCATTCGTTCTATTTTGTAGTCGGTCGGATACAGTTTCCGTAGCGCCGTTGCCAATTCAACTCCCAACTCCGGCGCATCGAGCGCGTTCCGGTCGGTCAGGATCAAGTTCACGCCTTCACACTTCTGCCCGGCATAATTGCTCGCCGTAGGGGTGAACGTTTCCGGCACAAACCTGACTCCGGCTATCCCACGCGCATTCAGATACGCGGCCAGCTCCCGGCTCTTGATCCAGGGCGCACCCACCAGTTCAAACGGAGTATCGGTCCCACGCCCCACCGAAACATTCGTGCCTTCAATCAGCGCAACTCCAGGGTAGAGCGCGGCCTCGGTTACGCTTCGTAAGTTTGGTGACGGATTGACCCACGCCAGTCCTGTCGAATCGAACCAGTCGCCACGCTGCCAGCCTTCCATGGGCACGATCGTCAGCTTGGCATTGATATTCCGCTCCGCGTTGAACATCTTCGCCAGCTCACCCATTGTCATCCCGTGCCGCACCGGCACCGTCCAGTAATTGGTGAAACTCTCCCGTCCCGCGTCGGATACTGGACCCTGCACAAAGGATCCCGTAATCGGATCAGGACGGTCCAGCACAATCACCTCGACGCCCGCCTTCGCCGCCGCCTCCAGAAAATATCCCATTGTAGTTTCGTAGGTATAGAAGCGCACGCCGGCGTCCTGGATATCGATCACCACCGCATCCAGATTTTTCATTACATCGAGCGGCGGTCGCCGGTCCGTATCCCTCGCTCCATAGACGCTATAGACCGGAATGCCTGTCGCCGCGTCCTTGGAATTGTTAACGTCAGTCGTATCCAACGTTCCCGTGACCCCGTGCTCGGGACTGAAGATCGCTTCCAGCGAAACTCCTTGCGCGTGGGCCAGCACATCAATGCTGCGCCGTCCGTCCGCATCCACTCCCGTCTGGTTAGTCAGGAGCCCGATCCGCTTGTTGCGCCCTGCAACCTGTAAGACATCGAACCCCTGCGCCTCCAGCACATCGATCCCGGTCTTCACGCTGCCATTACGCACGCTCATGCGCCGAGCTGCGCTCTGTGCTTCGTTGTAGCCCGTGATGCCTTCCCAACGCAGCGCCTCTTTCTCATCGCTCGTCAGCGGCAGCGCCGCAGCCACGGCCGTTGCCACCTTGGATCGCAGAGCAATGGCGTTTCCCTTCCCCCGCGGATGTACCGCATTCGTCAGCAAAATGATGTAGGTCTCGGTGGTCGGATCGATCCACAGCGACGTTCCCGTAAACCCGGTGTGCCCATACCCCCCCACCGGCAGCAAATCCCCGCGGTTCGAGGAGAACGGAGAATCGATATCCCAGCCAAAGCCTCGCAGCACCGGCGCCGATGGGGGCTGTTCCGGACGCGTCATCTTCTCCACGGACTCCGGCGACAGAATTCCCCCGCCCCCATTCAGCAGAGCCTGAGCAAATTTCGCTAAGTCATCCGCAGTTGAAAACAATCCTGCCTGGCCCGCCACGCCGCCCATCCGTCGCGCCGTCGGATCATGCACGACACCCCGCAACATGTGTTCATTCTCGTCATACTGCGTGGGCGCGATTTTCGCCCACCACGCCGCCGGAGGTAGAAACCGCGTGTGCGTCATCTTCAGCGGCGCGAAGATGTGGTGGGCGCAGTATTCGTCCAGCGTTTCGCCAGAAACCCGCTCCACCAACGCGCCCAGCACAATAAAATTGATGTCGCTGTAGGAAAACCGGGATCCCGGCGGGTCCTGGAGCGTGGCCGCGAACGCCATTCGGAACGCCGTTTCCTTACCTGCCCAAGCCGTCTTCAAATCCAGATCCGGCTGCAGTCCCGAATAATGCGTCAGCAGCTGCCGCACCGTGATGTCTTCTTTTCCATTCTCCGCAAATGCCGGTACATATTTTGCTACCGGATCATTCAGTCGCACCTTTCCTTGCTCGACCAGTTGCATCACAGCTGGAGTAGTCGCGACCACCTTGGTCAGCGATGCCAAATCAAAAATTGTATCCAGCGTCATCGGCTCGCGGCGTGGCTCCAGCCCGCGGTTTCCGTAAGCCTTGCGATAAATCACTTGCCCATTATGGCCTACCAGCAAGACAGCACCAGGAATCTGCCCCTCATGAATCGCCTGCTGGATGACCGCGTCCACCGTGGTCAGATGCACCGCAGCCATGGGGCGCTTAGCATCTGCAGTAGCTCCCACCGAAATGTCACTGATGGCAAAGACAAGGGCGATCATCGCGACGATGCGCCAGCAGCCAAACGAGTTTGACTGAGAAAGAAGGATGCTTTGACTCTACACAAGCGCGGCGGCATGACTCAAGAAACTCAAGTAAGGGGGTGCCACTTATGCCATATCATGGAATTTCGATGAACCAATACTTTCCAGCAGGCGCTGTCTGTTGAACGGCAAACCTTCAGGGCCGCGACCCGACGCTGTCCAGAGCCATGACGGGATGTTGGACTCCGCCTACTCGATCCTGGAAGAAGCTATTGTCCGGCGTGCGTGCCCTGGGGCTTCCATCGCCATCACTCACCGGGGAAACATTGTCGCCCTTAAAGCTTTCGGCCGCTTCACTTACGAACCTGCCTCACCCACCGTCACTCCTACCACGCTTTTCGATCTTGCCTCCGTCACCAAAGTCGTCGCGACTACCTCCATGGCAATGCTGCTCTACGAGCGCGGATTGCTTGATCTCGACGTTCCCGTGGATGCCATCGTCCCCGAGTTCTTGCAGGCTGAATCAGACGCTCGACGCCACGATGTAACCCTTCGCATGCTTCTGACACACTCCTCCGGCTTGCCTGTCTACGAAAAGTTATTCCTCAAGGCCCACACTCGCGATGAATTGCTGCATGCGGCTTTCACCATGCGGCTCGGGGCTAATCCGGGATCTCGTGCCGATTACAGCGACATAGGATTCATCGTCCTTGGCGTCGCCCTCCAGCGCCTCGCTGATGAAGCGCTCGATCGATTTTGCCAGCGCGAAATTTTCGCTCCGCTGGGCATGGTCAATACAACTTTCAATCCTCCGAAAGAGCTCCGTTCTCAAATCCCTCCTACCGCCGACGATCCAAGCTTCCGTCATCGCGTGATCCAAGGAGAAGTGCAGGACGAAAATGCCAGCGTCCTCGGCGGAGTCGCCGGACACGCAGGGGTCTTTTCCAGCGCGGAAGACATTGCAAGATTCGCTCATGCCATGCTCAATCCCGCAAACTCGATTCTGCGCCCCGAAACAATCGCCTTATTCACTCGGCGCGAATCCGCCCCCGCAGGCACGTCCCGTGCTCTGGGATGGGACACTCCTTCAGCGCCGTCGCAATCGGGAAAATATTTCGGCGCCACATCTTTTGGCCACCTGGGTTATACGGGGACATCGCTGTGGATCGACCCCGAGCGCCAACTCTCGGTCACTTTGCTAAGCAACCGCACTTGGCCTGACTGCTCAAATCATGCAATTAAACAAGTCCGGCCCAGATTTCATGACGCTGTTGTTGAAGCGCTGGAAAGGTCTGCTTAGCACCTGTGGAAGCGTGGGGTTTCCGCGTCGCACGATGCGGTTAGAATGAAAACGGGAATGATCACTGCTCTCCGCATACCGTCGCAATTCTGAAAGGCTCAGCGCTTTGAAAGCAACCCGCAAGTCACAGTCAAATCTTCGCCGGCTTCGCACCGAACAATCAAACGAGGCAGCCCGGGACCTCGACTGCAAATCCTCTCTCGAGATAGCACGCTTGATCAATGCTGAAGACGCTACCGTGCCCGGAGCGGTGGCACGCGCCTTGCCGCAAATCGCACGGGCCATCGATTGGGTGGCTGCCGCTCTGCGCCATGGCGGGCGCCTTATCTATGTCGGCGCAGGAACCAGCGGCCGCATCGCCGCCCTTGATGCCGCCGAGTGCCCTCCCACCTTCAACATCGATCGGATCCAGTTCATTATCGCCGGAGGTCCTAAAGCTTTAGCCACAGACTCCGAGATCAGCGAGGACGACTCCAAGCAGGGCCGCGATGAAATGGCCCGCCGCAAACCGGGAAAGCACGACGTTGTCCTCGGCATCGCTTCGAGCGGCCGCACCCCCTTCACCCTCGCCGCCATTGAAACAGCGCGGTATCGCGGTGCCCGCACCATTGCGCTCACCTGCAATCCCAATTCTCCGCTCGAGCGAGCCGCACACTTCGCTATCCTCACCCAGGTCGGCCCGGAAGTCCTGGCCGGATCCTCACGCATGAAAGCGGCAACCGCTCACAAAATGGTTCTCAACATGATTTCGACGGGAGCCATGAGCCGGCTGGGTTATGTGTATGGCAACCTGATGGTAAATGTCGCACCGAAAAACGAAAAGTTAGCCCAGCGTGCCGTCGCCATCCTGGAACGCGCTTCTGGGGCCGATCCCGCCGCGGCCCGTAGCGCTCTTGAAGCTTCCGGTCGGCGCACTCCTGTAGCCCTGGTGATGCTCGTTACCGGGGTTTCGCGCGCTCAGGCCATCGCGGCTCTGAAAGGATCTTTCGGCCACGTTCGTCAGGCAATCGAAGTCGCAGCCTCAAAGTAGACATACTCATCTCATTCACGGCGGTGCATCCGCGGTTCGCTTGCGCGTCTACATGTTTGACCCTCTGGGCGCACTCATTTACCTTGGGAGTGCAGTTTCCACTTCGCGTTGCGAGGTTGCGGCGCGAGGCTTGCTCCCCTTCATGGACAAAAAACGCATCGTGGCCAGTGCGGTAGTCTTCCTGATTCTGGCCACTCTGTTTTACCTGCAATATAAACACTGGCAAAGCTTTGACTGGGGCACGTTCTGGGCCCAGACGGGACGCATCAAGAAGTTGCACGTCTTGCATGCGATCGCGTTGATTTATTTCGCATATTTCCTGCGGTCAGTGCGCTGGAAGATTTTTCTGCAGCCGGTGCGCCCCAACGTGAAGATGATGGATCTCGTCACTCCCACGCTGATCGGGTTCACTGGTCTGGCGCTGCTGGGGCGAGCGGGAGAATTCATTCGCCCTTACTTAATCGCGCGACGGACGGATCTTCCCTTCTCTTCGCAGTTGGCCGCGTGGGCCGTGGAGAGGATCTTCGATGTCGGAGCGTTCACCGCGCTGATGGTATTGGCTATCTTCCTGCCGAGCGCGTTGCCCGCGATTCCTCATCCGGAGTATTACCAGAGATTCCGCGAGGGCGGTTTTCTGCTGATTGGAGTCGTAGTCGCACTGACTATCGGGGCAATCGTGATTCGCCGCAGTGGCGAAGCCGTCGCGCAGTGGATAGAGGAAAGATTTGGGCATTTGTCCGCCAATCTTGGCCACAAGATGGCCCAGAAAATACGCGAGTTTGGCAGAGGGCTGGACACAATTCATAGTCCGCTCTCAATGCTCTGGCTAACGCTTGTTTCGGTCGGGATGTGGTACATCATCGCTTTGGCCTATCAGGAAGTAACGCACTCCTACGGGGTTCCGGCGCTGGAAATTCCGGTATCGCAACTCCTGATTCTGATGGGAGCGAGCATGCTTGGCTCCATGCTACAGTTGCCGGCGGTGGGTGGCGGTTCGCAGATGGCAACGATTGCAGCGCTCTCGAGCGTGTTTGACGTACCCCCGGAAATGGCCGCAAGTTGCGGGATTTTGTTGTGGTTGGTCACCTTCGCCGCGGTCGTACCGCTGGGACTGGCGCTGGCGCATTTCGAGAGATTATCGCTGCGGAAGTTATCGGAGGAGAGTCACCGCAGCGAAGAGGCTGAAGTCAGCGGCCCGTCGTCGTGAGTTACAGCCACCCTCTATTATGCAAGTGTGGCGTTCGAATCGCGGACTTACTACCCTGTTACAATTTCCTGTGCTAACCGCAACCCTTCAATGCAATTGATAGATTGTGTCCGACCACCGTCAGCGCCATGAAATGTCCCTTTTGCGGATTTGCAAACGATAAGGTAGTGGACTCACGTGAGAGCAAGGAAGCGGAGTCGATCCGCCGCCGGCGGGAGTGCCTGAAGTGCAGCAAGCGCTTCACTACCTACGAGCGCATTGACGAAATTCCTTATATGGTGGTGAAAAAGGATGGGCGCCGCGAAAAGTTCGATCGTCAGAAGGTTCTGAACGGACTGTTACGCGCCTGCGAGAAGCGCCCCGTTCCAATCAGCAAGCTGGAACAAATTGTGAACGAGGCGGAGTCGTTTGTGATCGAGTCGCAGGAGCGCGAGCGCAAGACCAGCGAACTCGGCGAACTCATTATGAATCGTCTGCGCCGCTATGACAAAGTAGCTTACGTGCGCTTTGCCTCCGTCTATCTGGATTTTAAGGATGTGAAGGAATTCATGAATGAGTTGCGGGATCTGGTGAAAGCTAAAGAAGCCGGAGAGGTTCGAGCTAAGACTCAGAAAGTGTAAGGATCGGCGGTGGGCGGCGTTTGCAGCATTCGAATTCTTAAACGTAGTTCGGTCCAGGAATGAATCATGAGTCATAAAGTAACGTTGATCCCCGGCGACGGAATCGGCCCAGAAGTTACGCAGGCGACGGTGCGCGTACTGGAGGCGACCGGCGTGAAGTTTGAGTGGGAGTCGTTCGCGGTTGGTGCGGACGCGTTTGAGAAGCACGGTGAGTATATCCCGAAGGAAGCCTTGGAATCGATCGAGCGCACGTCCGTAGCTTTGAAGGGTCCGGTGACAACGCCGGTCGGAGGGGGCTTTTCCAGCATCAACGTGGCACTTCGCCAAAAATTCGAGCTCTATGCGAATTTTCGCCCGATCCGGAATCTGCCGCATATCCCGACGCGTTATCCCGATGTCGATCTCATTATCGTGCGCGAGAATACCGAAAGTCTGTACTCGGGGCTGGAGCATGAAGTCGTCCCCGGCGTGGTGGAAAGCCTGAAGATCATCACGGAAAAAGCCTCGACCCGCATCGCCAAATTCGCTTTCGAATATGCCCGTAAAAATCAGCGCAAGAAAATCCACGCCATCCATAAAGCCAATATCATGAAGCTCTCGGATGGGCTATTTCTGCGCTGCTGCCGCGGCGTGGCCAAGGGGTATCCCGAGATCACCTATGGCGAGCACATCGTGGATAACACTTGCATGCAGTTAGTGATGAATCCTTATCAATACGACATGCTGGTGATGGAAAACTTATACGGCGACATCATTTCAGACTTGTGTGCGGCCTTTGTTGGCGGCCTGGGATTTGTGCCGAGCGCGAACCTGGGCGACCACTGCGCGATTTTCGAAGCCGTTCATGGCTCCGCTCCGGACATTGCGGGGAAGAACCTGGCAAATCCAACGGCCCTGTTGCGCTCTGGTCTGCTGATGCTGGGGCACCTGGGTGAGTTCGAGGCGTCGATGCAGATTCGCAATGCTCTGGAGAAGGTGTACCGGCATCCCGAGAAGCTGACCAAGGATATCGGTGGTCAGGCCGGGACTTCCCAGTTTGCCGACGCGGTGATCGAAGAAATGAACGCGGCGAAGACCACGCCCGACCCGGTTCACTAGAAGTGTTTACTTTAGCTTGGGGCCTCGTCAATGAGGCGAAAGCGGCGATTATGAAACAGAGGTTGGTCGCAAGTGTGGTGAGTGGTCTGGCGTTTATGTTTCTTCTCTCAGGCCCTGCGGCAGCGCAGGGCGGCCAACTGGTAGCAGCGGAGTACGGTGCGGGCGATCACCGCGTAGATGTAACTCCCCAGGTGCGGTCATTCATGCATGACGGTATCTTGCAGTTCGACGTCAATGACCGTAATTTGGGCGTTGATCCTGCGCACAGTCATGTGAAAGAACTCTTCATCCGCGTCCGCCATTGGGACGGGAATATAGAGGAATTTCGTTTCCCGGAGCACGCTCACATTAATCTGGAACTCGATCCCGACGCTGGATACGAATGGCACGATCGTGAACTACACATCATGCGCGCCTATTACGGCGGCGCAGGTCATTTTGTGAACGTAACGGAACAGTTGCGCAGCGACAAACAGGAGGGTCATCTTTTCGTAGTTGTGGATAACCGCAGCATGGGCGGTGATCCCGATCCATCGATTCACAAGGTGCTGCGCGTGCTCTACTTCGCCAGCGGAGAGCGGCATCAGATCGTGGTTCCTGAACATGCAGAACTACGGTTGCCGTAAAAACCGAAAATAGTTTCGATTTCGCATTTCGAAAAGCAGTGCGGACGCGAGGATGTACTCACCGGGGCCGGACAATTTTCTTATGCGATTGGAGAACTCTGCCGCTTTACGCTTTCGTTTTTACTTCCATTTTGCAAATCGGCCATTGACTCTCATCTCAGATGAGAGTACATTCCCCACCGTCTGGGGAATCTGGGGGATGACGCGCACAACACGGCGTGTGGGGGTTGTTCTGTTTCAGCTTGGCGGGCCTGATACGCTGGCTGCGATAGAACCTTTCCTTTTTAACCTTTTCTGCGATCCCGACATCATCGACTTCCCTTTTGCCCGCCTCGGTCGCAAAGCTCTGGCCAAACTGATTTCGACCACGCGCGCCCGTAAAGTTCAGCACCACTACGCCACCATCGGCGGAGGGTCTCCCATTCGCCGCTTCACCGAGCAGCAGGCACGGGCTCTCGAGGCCGAGCTGATCAGTCAGGGACTTGATGCGCGCTGTTTCGTTGCCATGCGCTACTGGCATCCCTTTACCCGCGAAGCCATCGCAGAACTGCGAGCTGCGCAATGTGGCGAGGTGGTTCTGCTGCCCTTGTATCCGCAATACTCCTCCACCACGACGGGGAGCAGCCTGAACGAATGGCAGCGGCTTTTCCACGATGAGGTTCCCGTACACAACGTCGGACACTTCTATCGGCATCCGATGTATTTAGACGCAGTCGTGGAAAAGGTGGACGAGGCTTTGTCGCGCTTCGAAAGTCCGAGTCGGCCAGAAATTGTGTTCAGCGCCCATAGCATCCCGATGTCGATCGTGGCGAAGGGCGATCCCTACCAGCAGCACATTCAGGAAACCGTGCGGCTTTTGATGGCGCGGGGTGGATGGCCGAATCATCATCGGCTCTGCTACCAGAGCAAAGTGGGAGCCAGCAGGTGGCTGCAACCTTCGCTCCACCGGACGCTGCGTGACCTGGCCGCGGAAAAAACGCGCGAGGTTTGTATCGTTCCCGTAGCCTTTGTCTCCGACCATGTTGAGACGCTGGGCGAAATTAATCACGAAGGGCGAGAGGAGGCTTACCAGCTCGGTATTACGCGGTTCGAGATGACCTCCGGCTTGAACGATTCTCCAAAATTTATCTCAGCACTAGGGCAATTGGTGCGGGAAGCCCTGGGTGATGCAGTTTGTTCTTACACTGCGATACGTGCGACCGGGAGGCAGATGACCGCGCCCGAGTTGCTGGCGGCAGCGGGAGACTAGCGAGTTTATAAAGGCAGGAGGGCACCCGTGACGGTTCCCGGCAGCGAACACCCGAACTCGAGTCCGAATCCAGATGCGGCGCAACCTGCGCCGCGTAGCCCGGTAGATGCCACGAAATATGTGGGCACGCCGGCGGTGGGAACCTCAAAGGCTGCCGCTGCCGGTGGACTTTCCTCCTCTGGCCCGTCGAACACGGACATCGACCGCCGACGACGTCGGCTGGTTTGGGTTGGAGTCACTGCGTTCCTGACCGCGTGGTTCCTTGCATTTTTCCGTTTCTTCCTTCCCCGCACTCTTTTTGAGCCAAATACAGTTTTCAAGATCGGATATCCCTCGGAGTTCACCCTCGGTGTCGATACTAAGTTTCAGCAGAAATATCGCATCTGGGTCGATCGCACACCCGATCGCGTCTTCGTGATCTACGCTCGCTGCACGCATCTTGGCTGCACACCGGACTGGAAACCGAGTGAGAACAAGTTCAAGTGCCCATGCCACGGCAGCGGCTATGACAGCGAGGGGATCAATTTCGAAGGCCCCGCGCCGCGCCCAATGGATCGGGCGCATGTAGAACTGGCGCCAGACGGGCAGATCATCGTCGATACTTCGCGGCTGTATCAGTGGCCAAAAGGACAGCCCAGCAAATTCAACGATCCAGGAGCGTTTCTAACCGGAGTTTAGGCCGGCGTCTCGGCGGCATTACGAGCAGGCAAAAGGCAATCATGGCTGACGAAAATAATCCGAACGGCAAGAACGGGAAAGTGGGTTTAGTCGACCGCGTCAAAGAAGACATTCAGGCGATGAAGGTCGACATCCCCGCGAAGGCGAAAGAGCAGATCGAAGGACTGAAGGATCCGACCAAGACCCAGGTCTACACTTCCATCTTTCGCCACAAACACGACGACACGCCGCGCAACCGGGCTCTGGGCGTGCTCTCCAACGTTTTCCTGCATCTGCATCCCGCCAAGATCAATCGTGATGCCGTGCGCTACAGCTATACCTGGGGCATGGGCGGAATCACGTTTTTCCTGTTCATCATCCTCACCTACACGGGGGTGCTGCTGATGTTCTATTACCACCCCAGCAAAGTGCAGGCGTTTCGCGATGTGCTTTATCTCGAGCACGATGTGCCGTTCGGAAAGATTCTGCGCAACATGCATCGCTGGGCTGCTCATTTGATGGTAATCGGCGTGTGGCTGCACATGTTCCGCGTATTTCTTACCGGTTCCTATAAGAAGCCGCGCGAATTTAATTGGAACATCGGCGTGCTGCTGCTGGTGTTTACTTTGTTGCTTTCGTTCACAGGTTATCTCTTGCCGGACGATCAACTGGGATTCTGGGCTGTAACTGTCGGCACGAACATGGCGCGCGCTACTCCGCTACTTGGGCACGAGGGCCCGTTTGGATCCATGCTCGGCATGACTCCGTATAACGACGTGCGCTTTGGATTGCTGGGCGGGTCGATCGTGGATGCGAATGCTTTGTTGCGCTCCTATATCTGGCACTGCATCGGCATTCCGATTGTGGCTTCGATCCTGATGATTGTGCATTTCTGGCGCGTGCGGAAGGACGGTGGCATTTCGGGTCCAGCGCCAGTGATGCTTGAGGCTGAAGCCGATAAGCCGCGTCGGGGACCAAAAGCGGCGGGAGAGTAAAGCCGGGGAAAAAGCAGGTTCCTCACCAGGCTTTCAGCCCGGTTCGGAATGACAAGGGTTTAGGGAATTGACGCGAGAACTCTTATGGACTGGCGACAACTTTGGGAAATTTGCTCGGCTCCGGATAATGTGCCGATCGTCGGCTTGATTCCGTTGTTGGCCTTCTACATTTATCTTGCGTGGAGGCAGGCACACGCCAACGACCAACTGATCGAGCAACTGGAAGGCGACGCCGCCCTCGCCAAAACACATCATCGGAAGACCTGGCCTTTCAAACCGGGCTGGCAGAAGGAAGTCCACGTCTGGCCGTTTCTGCTGCGCATTGAATTTCTCGCCGCCATCATCGTCACAATCATTCTGATGGTGTGGTCGATCACGTTGAATGCGCCCCTAGAAGAACCCGCCAATCCCAACTTGACGATGAATCCGGCAAAAGCCCCATGGTACTTCCTCGGACTGCAGGAGATGCTCGTCTATTTTGATCCGTGGATCGCCGGCGTGATCATGCCCACCATGATCATCATCGGTCTAATGGTGATTCCTTATATCGATACGAATCCGCTGGGCAGCGGCTACTACACGTGGAAGCAGCGCAAGTTTTCGATTGCGACGTTTTTGTTCGGCTTCATCATTTTGTGGGTTGCGATGATCATCATCGGAACGTTCATACGGGGGCCGGGCTGGCAGTGGTTCTGGCCGGGGCAAACCTGGGATCACAATCGGCTGATCTATGAAGTGAACCGTGATCTGCCGGATATTTTTGGCATCACGTCGAACATGGCAAAGGCAATCTTCGGAGCAATGGTGGTCGGCGGCTATTACCTGCTTGGGGGATTCATCATCTATTCGCTGTTCCGGCGGTTCATGGCGAAGGACTTCAAGCGGATGAGCCTGCTGCAATTTTCCATTACGCAGTTTCTTTTGCTGACCATGGTGGCCTTGCCTTTAAAGATGGGGCTGCGGCTCCTGTGGCATATCAAGTACGTGTGGATAACGCCCTGGTTCAATATTTGAGTTGTCATCCTGAGTGCAGCCAGCAACTCGCAATGCGAATTGCTGGCGCAGTCGAAGAATCTCTATAGCCATGCACTCTGCTTGAAATAGAGATTCCTTGCTTCGTTCGGAATGAAAAGCGTTTTCGGACTGACGAAGACTTTCGGAGGAAGCGGTGCCTGAACAACCTAACCCCGAGCAGGACCCGATCACAAGCAAATCGTACGCCGCGTATTACCTGATCGCGACGGTGATTCTGATGGCGACCTTGTTCTGGGCCTTGTGGGACGAGGCCTGGGGTCAGCGTCCGTGGAAGGCGTTTCAGGAGCATTGGAAGGATCGCTACAGCGCGTTTCTAAATACGGCGCGGTCGAAATCAGCGACGTCGGAGAAGGACGTTGAGCAGAATCCGGATTATGCCGCACTCAAGCAAGCCTACGACAAGGCCTATCAGGACTCGAAAGCTCAGGCGGACGAGGCTCGGAAGAAACTCGACGAGGCCAGCGCTCGTCTGCTTGCGGTGCAAAGTGTTTTCACCGACCGGCGCGCTTACGTCAATGCGCTGACTTACGAATACGAAACCAGCACCAGCGATTCGGCGAAGGCCAGCAAGCGGAAAGAGATTGACAAGTACAAGAACGAGCAGGCAACGGTCGAATTCCCGGACGGGACCAAGAAAAAATACACCTTCCCGCAGCTGGAAGAGACCTACAACGAGATACGCGATGAGCGCACGAAACTGAGCCTCGAACTCGGAGAGGTGTTGAAGCCGGTCACCGCGGCCAGGGCGAAGATGGACGAATACATCTCCGACCACATGGTCGACCTTACGCCGCAGCAGATTGACGGTTTGAAAAAGAGGGCAACGGAGTGGGATCCGGCGATCGTGCAGATCAATGTAGCTGACGCGAATATCGTCGACCGTTGCGAGTCCTGCCACATGAACGCGCGCGAACCGCTGAAAGTCACTGCGGCGTCGATGACCGCGAAGGGAGAGAACAAACCCGACGAGTACGCCGAGGCATTCGGGAGCCATCCCGAACCTGAGCTGTTAAAGATTCATGATCCCGAAAAATTCGGTTGCTCGCCGTGCCATCAGGGAAACGGCCGCGCGACCACGAGCATCGAGAAGGCCCACGGAAACTACGAGCATTGGCTGTGGCCTCTGTTTCCCAAACAAAACTCTGAGGCGGGCTGCCAGAACTGCCATGCCGCCGACATGGTTCTTGCCAGCGGCGATGTGCAGTGGCAAACCATCAACAACGGCAAAGATCTCTTCCGCCAACGCGGCTGCATGGGCTGCCACCGCTATGAAGGTTACGACAAAGAGCCTGAAGACCTGAACTCGATCGGCCAGCAGATCAAGCAGATTGAGACGCAGAAAAAAGACAATCTCAAGCAGACGGCATACCTGATGAAGCAGGCGGACGCTGCCGAGTCGAATGAAGAGGCAAACCGGTTGAACGGGCAGGCGGTTGACCTGCGGGTCGCAAACAGCAAGCTGGAGGGGCGTTTGCAACAACTCGATTTTCAATCGCACAGCCTGATGCAGGACATGAAAAAGGTCGGGCCCAATCTAAAAGATGTACGTCTGAAGCTGAACAAGAACTGGATTCCGGTGTGGCTGAAAAAACCGACAGACTTCCGGCCTACCACGAAGATGCCGAACTTCCGCCTGAGCGATCATCAAATCCAGGTGATCTCGGCATACATCTGGCAGTCGGGATTCACCGATCCATTGCCCAAACCTAAGCCTGGTAACGCCGAGCACGGGAAAGAACTTTTCGAGACGCGAGGATGTCTGGCTTGCCATTCCATTGGCGAAGGCGATCAGATGCATGGCGGGACCTTTGCCGCGAATCTCTCGCGTGTCGGAGAAAAAGCGAATTACGATTATCTGGTGCGCTGGATTCACAACGCCCGAGAGCGTACGCGTCCCTATTGCCCATACGAAAAGAGGGATATCGGCCCGGAAGATTACGCCAAGAAGGGCCTTCCCTATCAGTTCGATCTTGATCACAGTCAGTGTCCGAACGACGGGCACGAACTGCAAGTCCAGAACATGACGGTGATGCCGAGTCTGAGGCTCGCTCCTGAAGATGCCGAGGACATTGCCACTTACCTGATGACGCAGAAGAAGCAGGACCGGTCTTCCTATGCCGATGCATCGTTCATGGATGATCCGAGCCTGAAGGATGAGGGCAAGAAGTGGGTGCGGCACTTTGGCTGCTCCGGCTGCCATGAGATTGCGGGCTTTGAGGATGAAGGCCGCATCGGAACGGAACTCACCTTCGAAGGTAGCAAACCAATCGAGCGACTCGACTTCGCACTATTCACCGAAGTAGCGCAGCGGGGCGGCAACGATGCGGAGCCCATCAAAGACAAAGACGATCTTGCACGTCTGCCCGACGGTCCGGCGAAAGACCCTTGGTACGACCACAAGGGATTCTTCGAGCACAAATTAGCCGAGCCCAATATTTATGACCAGGACAAAGTTAAGAGCGAAACCGAAGCGCTGCGCATGCCCAATGTGCACCTGACGAAAGAACAGGTACTTGACCTTACAACTTTCCTCATGGGAAGCGAGGAAACTTCCCTGCCCCTGAGTTATCAATACAAACCCGGTGACGCCAGGCACGACATTCAGGAAGGCTGGTGGATCGTAAAGAAATACAATTGCATGGGCTGCCACCAGTTTATCCCTGGACAGCGAACAATTCTGATGGGATTGTCGCAGTATCAGGACGTGCAGGAACAGTTGCCTCCGAAACTTTTAACCGAAGGTGCGCGCGTCGATCCCGAGTGGCTGCGCAAGTTTCTGTCGAATCCGGCGCTGAGCACAAGTGATACAAATCGCAACGGCGTGAGGCCTTACTTAAAGGTGCGCATGCCCACGTTCTCCTTCTCCGACAACGAGTTGCGGAAGCTGGTGCGCTTTTTCGAGGCGCTGTCGCAGCAACCTCTGCCCTACATTCCGGAGCAGGTGCCGGTTCTCAGCACGAAAGAGACCGACATGGCGCGAAGCCTCTTTTCTAGTTCCGCCGCCCCGTGTTTGAAATGCCACGCCACGGGTGATCCCGCGCATGACAAGATTGCTACTGCGCCGAATTTCCTGTTGGCAAAAGAACGCCTCAAACCAGACTGGGTGGAGCGGTGGATCACCGACCCACAAGCAGTGAGCCCGGGAACCTCAATGCCGTCGGGATTATTCAAACAGCAGAATAATCAGTGGGTGTTCGCGGGGCCGACGCCGCCGTCGTTCCAGGGCTACGAAGGAGATCATCGAAAGCTGTTGACCGATTACATCTTCCAGTTGACGTCGGAAGAGCAACGAAAAGTGGCGGCCTCAATGCCGCGGGCCAAAACGGCCAATGCGCGGCGAGCAACCGACCATACGCAGGCTGCGGCGCCGTCGCATCATACGGCGGCTGGCGGTTCGCGATAGAATTGCGAGTTCAGTAACGCCGGTACAACTTAAGGATCAAGCGGATTTTAACCTCCTAGAGAAAGGGCGACATCATGAATAAGAAAAAAGGCTTAAGGATGATGGCGGTCAGCACGGTGGCTCTATTGGCCTTACTAGTGCTGGCCGCGTGCAACAAGAAAGAGAATACGGAACAGTCAAGCAATAGCATGTCCCAGCAGGAAGCGGCGCCCGCCCCGGCGGCCACGCCAATCGATCCCGCCACGGTCGCGACCGTGAACGGTACGGTGAAGTTTGATGGCACAGCGCCGAAACCTTCGAAAATCGACATGAGCCAGGATCCGGCGTGCAAAGGAGCGAACGAAGCTGAGAATATTGTCGTCGCTGGCGGTGACCTCGCCAACGTGTTCGTTTATGTAAAGGACGGCTTGGGAAATCGCACCTTCGACGTGCCCAAGGACGCGGTCGTCCTTGACCAAAGCGGCTGCAAATACCATCCACACGTTTTGGGAGTAGTGGCTGGTCAGACCGTGGAGATCAAGAATGACGATATGACCACGCATAACATCCATCCCACGCCCAAGGACAACCGCGAGTGGAACGAATCACAGCCGCCATCCTCGCCTGCGATTGAAAAGAATTTTGCCCGCGAAGAAATTATGTTGCCCGTGAAATGCAATCAGCATCCTTGGATGAAGATGTACATCAACGTGGTGAAAAGCCCGTTCTTTGCGGTCACCGACAAAAGTGGTAAATATGAAATCAAAGGCCTGCCACCCGGAGATTACACGATTGCTTTCGTGCAGGAAAAGCTGGGCGAACAGGATCAGAAAGTCACAGTCGGTCCGAAAGAAACCAAGACCATGGATGAGACTTTCAAGGCCGCAGCCGAGTAAGCGGGTCTCGAATCGGGTGAGGTTTTGTTTGTTCCCATTCGAACTTGGTCTGATAAAATCTCTTGTTTGAATAGCGGGCTGAGCAAGTTCGGGCAGCCCGCAATTGTCAAGGCAGGGCGATCTTTGCCCTGCTGACCCAAGGGGCAACAATCTGAAAGCCATCCCCGCAAAGTACAACCGGACCCACCACGCGTTCGCAGTGTTTGCCGCATGTGCGGCTTTCGTAGTTATCACTGCGGGCGCCTTAGTCACCAGCAACGACGCCGGACTCTCGGTTCCGGACTGGCCGACGTCGTTTGGCTACCTCGTGAAAGTGCCGCATTTTGTCGGCGGCATACGCTACGAATGGAGTCACCGCATGGTGGCCGGTACGCTGGTGACCCTGACCCTGGCCATTGCCATCTGGACTCTCTCGGTGGAACCCCGGCGCTGGCTGCGCTGGCTGGCGGTAGCTGCTTTCTGTACGGTCATCGCACAAGCCGTTCTCGGCGGACTCACAGTCTTGTTATTTCAGCCACCAGCAGTTTCCACGGCACACGCCACTGTTGCGCAAACGTTTTTCTGCATCGCTGTCGCCATCGCTCTCTTCACCGGACGCAATTGGGTGGAAGAGCAACCGCGCGTTGAGTTCGATTCGCACCGCCCCAGCCTGTTCACGCTCACCCTGCTCTCCGTCTTCGTACTCTATGTACAACTCATCCTGGGCGGGATGTTTCGGCATCATGGCATGAGCTGGTGGCCGCACGTAGTACATGCGGTAATCGTCGCCTTCGTGCTGGCATGGACGGCGGTGCGTGCGCTTTCCGTCTATTCGCAAATCGAAGCGGTGCGGCGTCCAGCGATCGTCATGCTGTCGCTTCTGATTACCCAGCTTTGCCTCGGCTTTACGGCTTTCTTGACGCGCGTGGCCTGGGGTAAAGACGCGGTTCAACCGGAACTGCCGATGGTGGCAGCGACGGTGGCGCATGTCGCTGTAGGGGCGCTTCTGCTCGCAACTACCGTGGTTCTCGCTATTCAGGTTTGGCGGCACGTCCCAGTCGCGTTTGCGGAGCGCATACCCGAGGCGCAACGGGATGCTTCGGCTGCATAAACACAATGGTGAATGCGCCGGTTGCCGTCTTATCCGTTTCCACCGCGTTCTACCGCGTATCGTCGTAAACTAGTATGGGGTTCATCCTAGGACACTCCTTGGCATCGAAAATATCTGCATTCGCTGACGCTGCTCGGGAAGTAACGCCTGCTTCAACGGCGCCAGTCATTTCCGTACAAAATCTGGTACATCGCTATGAGAACCGCACAGCGCTGAATGGAGTTTCGTTCGACGTGCGGCCGGCAGAGTTGTTCGGCCTGCTCGGGCCCAACGGCAGCGGGAAGACGACGCTGTTTCGCATTCTTTCCACGCTGATGATTCCCAGCGCCGGGCGCGCAACCATTATGGGTTGCGACGCGGCGCAGGAACCGGGACGTCTGCGACAGCAAATCGGCGTGGTGTTTCAGGCGCAGAGCGTCGATCTAAAACTCACGGCGTACGAAAATCTTTGGCATCAAGGACATCTTTATGGCTTGCGCGGGGCAGCGCTGAAAAAGCGCATTTACGAAATCCTGTCGCGCGTGGGCCTGGCAGATCGCGCCCAAGAGCTGGTTGAAACATTCTCAGGGGGAATGCAGCGCCGCATCGAGTTGGGCAAGGGACTGCTTCACCATCCTGGCGTGCTGCTGCTGGATGAACCCACTACCGGTCTCGATCCGGGCGCGCGGCGCGATCTCTGGCAATATCTGCAGATGTTGCGCGACGAGGAACACGTTTCCGTGCTGGTGACTACGCATCTTATGGAAGAGGCCGAGCGGTGCGACCGGCTGGCCATCATGAATGAAGGCAATCTGGTGGCGTTAGGTACGCCTGAGGAATTGAAAAGCGAGATCGGCGGCGACGTGATCTGGCTGCATGCGGCCCGCGACGCGGGAGCGCTGGCAGAGCGCATCCGGGCCCATTTTCACGTGGAGACCACGGTTCTGGAAAATCAAGTGCGCATAGAACGGGAGGGCGCGCATCGCTTTGTAACTGAAGTGGTCGAGGCCTTTCCCGGAGAGATCGAGGCGCTATCTGTAAGCAAGCCGGCGCTCGAAGATGTATTCATCCGCCGCACCGGACATAAATTCTGGAGCGAGACAAACGAAGCGGAGTCCAATTCAGAAGATCACAGGAGGTAACTTGCTTTCCATGATGCTTGCTCTTTCTCTTGTGCTTGGCATTCTCCCTCTGCTGGGAGTGGCATGGACCCTGATGAACGGAATGATCACCACTGTGGATGGCTTATTCTTGAGCCTGATCCTGCTTACGCTTTCCGCCGTATTTATGTTGAATGCCTACTGGGAGATGCGCGATGCGGGCTTTCTCGGCAAGAAGAAGACCGTCGCTCCAGCGCCCAAGTCTAGCGCCGTGAAAGCGGGTTAAACTTCATGGCTACCCAAGTTGCCGCCATCCCGAGACCAGTAGCTCCCGCTTCCGCGGGAGTGTTGTTGCCCGCGTTTACCCTCTGGTGGCGCGAGATCGTGCGCTTCTACCGGCAGAAGTCGCGCGTGGTCGGCGTGCTGGCATCCCCGCTGGTCTTCTGGCTCGTGATCGGCTCGGGGTTCGGCACTTCATTTCGTTCCGGCTCAGGTCCGGGCCAGCAGCACTACATGGATTACTTTTACCCCGGCGCGCTGATCATGATCGTCTTGTTCACGTCGATTTTCACCATGATGTCGGTCATCGAGGACCGCAAAGAAGGATTCTTGCTCTCGGTGTTGGTGGCGCCCGTGCCGCGCTCGGCGATCGTATTAGGTAAAGTTCTGGGCGGCACAACCCTTGCTGCAATTCAGGGGATGATCTTTCTGGTCTTCGCACCTTTCGCAGGGGTACACCTGAACCTGCCGCAGGTTTTGCTGGTGGGAGTGGTGGTCTTCCTGGTTTCGTTTGCCCTCACGGCGCTCGGCTTCGCCATCGCGTGGCCCATGGATTCCACGCAAGCCTTCCATGGCATCATCAATCTGTTTCTGATTCCATTGTGGCTCTTGTCAGGCGCGCTGTTTCCCATGACCGGAGCCTCGACCTGGATTCGCGCGCTCATGTATATGAATCCGCTCACTTACGGAGTGGAGGCGCTACGAGCCTTGCTTTATCCCGGTATGGAAGCGACATTCCCCCTGCCCTCGGCGATGGCGACGCTGCTTCTGTTTTCGCTGGTGATGTTCGGGCTGGCATTCCTGATGGCCAACCGCCGCAGCACGAGGCCAGCCGCGTGATCCCGGAGCAATACGCATTCTTTCCTGCCCTGATCGCCAGCCTGAACGGAGCCAGCGCCGTTCTGCTGCTCGTTGGCCGCAGCTTGATTATGCGTGGGAAAGTTGCCGCGCATCGCGCCTGCATGATTGCCGCTGTCGTTTCCTCGGCTTTGTTTCTGGCTTGTTACGTATATTTCCATGCGCACGTCGGCGACATCCGCTTTCTGGGGCAGGGTGTGTGGCATGCGATTTATCTTTTGGTCCTGATTCCCCACGTCACGCTGGCGATTGTGATCGTTCCCATGGTGATCATCACGTTAAGCCGCGGGTTGCGCGGACGCTATGATAAGCATCGGGCGATTGCACGCTGGACGTGGCCGCTGTGGATGTACGTCAGCGTCACCGGTGTGCTCGTATATTTCATGCTGTACCAGTGGTTCCCGCACAGCTGACGCATTTTGATCTATGTCGATCGTGCGCTTAAAAATTGATGTCGCCGGAACCGTCGGGGACGAAGCCTGGCGCCAGATCAATCAGTTCGATCAGATTCAGAGCGCGGACTTCGGCCCCCAGTTCGGTAGCGGCGGGCGCTGCAAGCACGCGCCGGATAAGCCGCACGCCAAGGGCGAATGGATCGGCGCTGAGATCCAGATCCAGACGCCCCTTTTGGCGCAGTATGCAGTTTCGCATTATCTGGAGCAGGAGCGCGTGCTCGACGCCGATGTGGCGGAATAAGTGTCAAATCTTTCCCGAATTTCGTAATGTCTGCTAATCCACATCCAGCCCCGACCGTTACCGTCCAAGCGCGAAAGCCCGGCATGTCCCGCAGCCAGAAGTTGCTCTTCTTTCTCACCGCTTGGCTAATCTGCCTGATGCCTTTTCTGTTCTGGTGGAACACGTGGTTTGGTCGGAAACTTTCTGACCAGCAGCTGAACGCATATCTGCACGATACAAAGAAGCCGCGGCACATTCAGCAGGCGCTGGTGCAGGTAGGCGAGCGCATCACGCGGCACGATGCGAGTGCGAAACAGTGGTATCCGGACCTGGTGCAACTAGCGGCCGACCCGGTAGAAGAGGTGCGCAACACCGATGCGTGGGTCATGGGACAAGACACGACTGGCGCGGGATTTCACGAGGCGCTGCTGAAGATGCTCAACGACCCTTCCCCTATGGTACGCGGCAATGCGGCGCTTTCGCTGGTACGCTTCGGAGATGACACCGGCCGTCCGCAGATTGCAGCGCTTCTGCAACCGGCGCAGATTACTTCTCCGGAACACGGACGTATCGTCGATGCCGACCGGGCTGGCACTGCCATCCATCAGGGTGGACTCATTGCGAAGCTGCAATCTGGGAAGGAGACGGTAGAAATCCGTTCCCCAATTCCAGGACGAATTCGTTCGGTGGCAGGAACCGGCGCGGAAATCGCGGCTGGCGCGGAAATCGCCGTAGTCGATCCGTCGACCGAGCAGGTGTGGGAGGCGCTGCGGGCTCTCTATGTTATCGGCCAACCCGACGATCTTCCGGCCATTCTTCCCTACGAGCGTGAGATACCGGATATTTCGAATGACGTGCGGCAGCAGGCAGGCGAGACGGAGAAGGCGATACGGGAACGGGCGAAGTAGCAAGTCCGGCCTTCGACTGCCGGATCAGACGTTAGGCGCGGAACGGTTCCACTCTAACAAGCATGGCGCAGACACTCGGTTGCGTGGCTCTCCTCGTCCGGGACTATGACGAAGCGCTCGCGTTTTTCACGCAATCGCTTGGTTTCACCGTGGTGGAGGATAGCCTCGCCCAAGACCGGAACGGTCAAGACAAGCGCTGGGTGCTCGTGCGTCCACCCGGTTCGCGCGGCACCGACCTGCTGCTGGCGCGAGCATCAACGCCGGAGGAGAGTACGCGCATTGGAAACCAGACAGGCGGCCGCGTGTTTCTGTTTCTCCACACAGATGACTTTTGGCGCGAATACCGTGCTATGACGGCGCGCGGAGTGAAGTTTAGGGAAGCGCCGCGGGAGGAAACGTATGGAACGGTCGCAGTCTTCGAAGACCTGTACGGTAATCTCTGGGATCTACTGGAACTCAAGGGTCCGAAAGAAGTAGCTAATGGCTAGCGTTGAAATTCTGAAACCGGACGACGGCGAACGCCAGGTTGGCGACGAAGATCGTCTGTGCGAGCAAGATTACCATCATCGAAATAAACTGCCCAAGTAACGCGGCTGTTTGGCGGACGGTCAGGTCCGATTCGCGCGTGGCGTGAAAGGCAAAGAAATAAAAACAAAACCAAAAAGCGGCAATCGCAGCGGCCGTAATCCAGTAGTGCCAAACCGCCGCCCTGTTGTTTAGGGACAGAGGCCAGCGAGAAGATATCGCGGCAAAGAAACACAGAAACGATGCCATCGCGAGAAACACGGTACTCGGCGGAAACACATAACCTACATTACGCACAGCAATCGAGATACCAGCTTGGCCGGGTGAAAGGCGGGACAGGAAACTGAGCCCCAGCAGCACCGCAGCTGAGATTGCGAAGAGTTCCGATGGACGGGTCGCCAAGTAACCTCCCGCTCCGGCTAGAAGCTAGCAGCTAGAAGCCATCCTCAAATCGCCATCGCTCCCACTTCTTTTTCCACTTCCGTTGTTTCCACCATCACGATGGCGTCCCAGGGGCAGCCGTCAAGGAAACAGCCGTCGGGGCCTTTGCTAAGACACTTTTTACAGCCGATGCAGAGAATGGGATCGACCGCGATGCGCCCGAAGGGCGTGCTGTCTTCGTCGGGCACCCAGAACATGCAGTCTTCCACCGGACAATACTCCACGCAGGCCGGCGAGCCGGCGCATCCCGTGCAGCACTCGATGATAACGGCGAGTTCTTTCGGTTTCTTCTTGCGAGGCGTGGTCAAGCCCTTGGACTTCGGTTCCCACTTGAGCTCGTCGGGTACCATTCCGACGGCCTTGGTCGCTCCGGGTGCGGCAGGCATGGCAGCGATTATACCTCAAGAAGCTATTGGCTCTTAGCCTTTCGCTGTTCGCTCTTGCACGCCCGAAATGACACTTCGACATCGCCATTGTGACGGTTCGCACCATTTCCACTCGACCAATTCTGCTATAGTGAACCCCTGCGAAGGAGCACCCGATGGCAGGAAAAAGTCTCAACCGAGTTCAACTGATCGGCAATCTGGGAAAAGATCCCGAAATCAAATACACGCCGCAGGGCACGCCCGTGGCCAAGCTCACCATCGCCACCAACGAGCGCTTCAAGGATAAGGCTGGCGAGTGGCAGGACCGCACCGAGTGGCACAACGTGGTGCTCTGGCAGCGACTGGCTGAAATCGCGGGAGAATATCTGAAGAAGGGCGGGAAGGTCTATATCGAAGGCCGCCTGCAAACCCGCTCCTGGGACGACAAGACCAGCGGCCAGAAGAAGTACATGACCGAAGTCGTGGGTAGTGACCTGATTCTGCTTGGCGGACGGGGCGAAGGCGGCGGAGAGTTCAGCAGCAGCTCGCGCGGGGCAGCAGCCAGTGGCGGCAACAACTTCGACCAGCGTACGCCCGAACCCGAGCATGCTGGCGCGGCGTCAGGGCCGATCACGGATGAGGATATTCCGTTCTGAAAAGTCTCCAGAAGATAGTTTTCGAGGGCACGCCTTATGGCCGTGCCCTCATTCGTTTTGTACGCGAGACAAGTTAATGCGCTGCCCCCGCCCGCCCTTTCCTCACAGCTTTCTTCAAGGCGAACACGATTGGCACACAACCGAAGCACATTAATGCCATGTAGCGGAAGTCATCTACGTAGGACCACAGACGCGCCTGTCCGGTGAGCGCCACATTGATCAGTCCATAGGCTCGGTGCAGCGCGGTGGTGGGCGAGGCTCCTTGCGTGGTCAAATATTGTTGCATCCCCTGAATTGAGTCGTGCACCGTAATGCGCGCCGGGCTGAGCGACTTCGCCAGTTCGTTACGATGCAATTGCTCGTGCCGCGTGACGATGGTGTTCACCACCGAGATGCCGATGCTGCCTCCGATATTTCGCAGCAGATTGTAGAGACCGCTGGCATTGCCGATCTCCTCGTTTTTCAAGAAAGCCATCGCCGTGGTCGAGAGGGGAACGAAGACGCATCCCGACCCGAATCCGCTGATCAGAATGGCCCATAAAAAAGTCCACTGCCCGATGGAAAGATTAACCTCACCAAACCACAAGCTGGCCGCTCCAAATAATGAAAATCCGAATGCGATGAGCCAGCGGTTATCCATTTTCGCGGTTAAGTATCCGATAAGGGGCATGGCAACAATCGCTCCAATGCCGCGCGGACTCACCGCCCAGCCCGCCGCGAGGGCGGTGTAGCCCATCAACTCCTGATAGAAAAGCGGCAGCAGTGTCACAAGTCCATAGATGGCCGCGCCAAACAATCCAATGAGCAGGCATCCGATGGCGAAGTTGCGATGGCGGAAGACACGCAGATCCACCAGCGGCTTCTCGTGGCGGAACTCGCGAATCAGAAATGCTACCAAACTAACGACCAGGATGGTCGCAGCCCAACGGATCCAGGTTGCGCCAAACCAATCGTCCTCCTGCCCTTTATCGAGGATGATTTGCAGGCAACCGAGCCAGACGGCCAATAGGCCGAGCCCGATTCCATCAAACCTGCCGGGACGCGCTTCCTTAATGTAAGGAGGATCTTCCACGTAGCGGGAGATCATGAATATGGCAAAAATTCCGATCGGAATGTTGATATAGAACGCCCATCGCCAAGAGTAAGTGTCGGTGAGCCAGCCTCCGAGTGTCGGCCCGAGGACAGGCGCGACCACAACTCCAAGAGCGAAGACCGCCATGGCCGATCCTCTTTTCTCGGGAGGAAAAGTTTCGAGAAGAATCGATTGAGACAAAGGCTGCAGCGCTCCGCCTCCGGCACCCTGCACGGCTCGCGCGATCAGGATCAAAGCAAGACTGGTAGCGGCTCCGCAGGCGAATGAGGAAACCGTAAAAATTACGATGCAGGTAATCAGAAATCTCTTGCGCCCAAAGCGCAGCGAAAACCAGGAACTGGCCGGCAAGATAATAGCGTTCGCAACCAGGTAGCTGGTGAGAACCCACGTGGCTTCGTCATTGCTGGCCGATAAGCTGCCCGCGATGTAGGGCAATGCGACCGCGGCAATGGAAGTGTCGAGCACTTCCATGAACGTCGCCAGCATTACAGCGACGGCGATCAGCCAGGGATTCTTTCCGCCTGGGGCGGAACCGCCGCTTGCCGGTTGTGGAGTCATGTCGTTCTGCCCCAAGCCTTAGGTCGAATTGATCATCTACAGATGCGCCCGCAAGCCTTGGGGTTTCAATGATGTCTGGGACGATTCGAAAACGATCTTCCGCGGATTGAACTATCATGGCTAACGGAGAGATTTTCATGACGGAACAACTGGCCGATAAAAAATGCGTTCCCTGCCGCGGCGGAGTTCCTCCACTTAAGGGGAAGGAACTTACGGCGCTGCACCAGGTCGTTCCCCAGTGGAACGTCGTTGAGGAGCACCACCTCACTCGGGAATACAAGTTTCTCGACTTCGCCAAGGCACTCGAGTTTGTCAACCGTGTTGGCGCACTGGCGGAGGAACAAGGGCATCATCCTGACATTCTGCTTGCCTGGGGAAAAGTGCAGGTTACGCTGTGGACGCATAAGGTCGACGGGCTCACGGAAAGCGACTTCATCATGGCCGCGAAGATCGACCGGGTGCAGGGTTGAGAACATCAGGTTCCTGGCGATTACTTTAACCCGGCCGATTCCTTGCTACCCGCATCGCCAGCGCCCACAGCCCTGCAGGAAGTAGCATGACTAATCCCGTACCCGTAGCGACCATGCGAGCAGAAACCCCCAAATCGAGCAGGCGTCCACACAGGTAAGCTCCGGCGGCGATGGTAAGCATCGAGAGAGCCAGGTCGGCGGAGAAGACGCGGCCGCGGAAACGATCGTCGGTATGAAGCTGCAGCAGGGTTGTGGAGAACACCCAGACCGTTGATCCTCCAGCGTGTGCGAGCATGGCGCAGGCGCTGGCCATCCACACCGTGCGGCTGCTCCCGAGAATTCCATATCCAAGCGCGATAGTGAGATAGCCGAAGAAGATTCCGAGTTGCAGCCTGCGGTCGCTGCGAGCCGCCCAGCGAGCTGCGATCAGCGGGCCAACGAGCGCTCCTATGCCGCGGCCGCCAAGCAGGATGCTCATGCCCAGCATCGATCCGCGGGCGGCGTCAACGTTGTGCCAGTGCACAGCGAATTCGTGCGCACCCATAACCGTAAAGATCACCCAACTCGGGCCAATCATGAGTTCGCCAGCCTTGGCAAAGACCGCGGGCAGGAGCGTGCGATGACTGCGCACGTAGCGAATGCCTTCCAGCACTGGGGAGAAATCGACCAGATCGCGTGGACGGAGCGGAGCGGCAGATTCGGCATGAGGCTCGGCGAAGTGCATGCCTCCGATAAGAATCGCCGACATCAGGAATGAGAGCGCGTTCAGAGCAAACACGGCATCTCGTCCGAAGAAGGCTGCGACCACTCCGCCCACGGAAGCGCCAATCAGCAGGTTCACCGACCACGTAGCCGATGACAGGGTATTGGCGATGAGCACTTCTCCCTTGGCCGCGATGGTAGGGATCACCGAACTGCGAGCCGGTTCAAAGAACGCAGCCATGGTGGTCTCCGCCAGCAGCAAAGGGTAGACCAGCCATACCATGGAACGCGAACGCACCAGAAGCATGGCCAGCACGACCATAACGCGGACCAGATCGGCGGCAATCATCACGTGCTTGCGGCGCAGGCGGTCATTCACCACGCCCGCCGTTGGACCTACGAAAGTCTGCGGCAGAACTTGCAGAACCAGAGCCAACGCCACCGAGCTAGCATGGCCGGTCAACTGCAACAGCAGCGTGTAGATGGAGAGTGTGTAGAACCAGTCGCCAATTTCGCTGACAATCTGCGCCAGCCACAGCCGGCGGAAATTACGATTGCCTCGCACCAGGCGCAAGTACGAAGCCAGAGAGATCGACGGAGCCGCAAGCTCTGGTTGGGGTTCCATGAGAATGGCTAGGGTAGCAAAGATCAAGCTTCGGTTTTGGCGCCACGGGGTGGGACTGGGTCCAGGGATCAGGATTTTCCTTGGGTTGACTCGGTTTCGGAGCCAGCCTAAGATGCCCGCTGCCATCCTGCTAACAGAAGACTACTAAGTCCGTCCGAGGGACAGAGGAGTTGATCGATGAAACGATCTTTCTTGTTGTCTTTACCTGCGCTCACCATGATTCTCTTCGCTTCGCTCGCGCTTGCGCAGAGCGACGAAGTTGTGCCTAACGAAAATCTGGTTGTCGAAGGGATTCCCAAAATTCCCTCTTCCCTCGCTGAATCCGTGGGACGCTACGGCGAGTTCCGATCCGCCGACTTTTCGAGCTGGCACCCAACCCGCCGCGAGATGCTGATCGAGACCCGCTTCGCCGACACGGCGCAGGTGCACCAGGTGAAGTTTCCGGGCGGAGCGCGTTTCCAACTCACGTTCTTTCCCGACCGCGTGGGTAATCCGATCTACGAACCCGTGAAGGGCGAGAGTTTCTTGTTCACCAAAGACGTGGGCGGCGGCGAATTCTTCCAGCTCTATCGCTATGACTTAGCCACGGGCGATATCACGCTGCTCACCGACGGCAAGTCACGGAACACTGACCCGCGCTGGTCGTATCAAGGCGACCGAGTGGCATACGGTTCCACCAAGCGCACGGGCAATGATGTGGACATCTGGGTGGTGAATGCGACCGATGCCGCAAGCGCGCGCTTGGTAGCGCAGATGGAGGGAGGGGGGTGGGGCATTTCCGACTGGTCGCCGGACGGCAAGCAGTTGCTGGTGACAAACTATGTATCGGCGGCGGAGAGCTACGTGTGGCTGGTGGACGTGGCTTCCGGCAAAAAGGAGTTGTTGACTCCGAAGGCGGCCGAGACGGTGGCCTACAGCAACGCGCGGTTTTCCAAGGATGGCAAAGGCGTTTACATGACCAGCGATAAGGACGCTGAATTCCAGAGGCTGGTTTACATGGATCTGAGCAGCCGCAAGGTCACCGTTCTGACTCCCGCGCTCAATTGGGATGTGGACGAATTCGATCTTTCGAAAGACGGGCGCTGGATTGCTTTCGAAGCGAATGAGGACGGAATCAGCGCGCTGCACGTGCTGGATACAAAGACCAACAAAGAAGTTCCGGTGCCCAAGCTGCCGGTGGGCGTGATGTACGGGATAACTTGGCGCAACAATAGCCGGGAGCTGGCTTTCTCGCTCAGCACCGCCAGTCAGGATTACGATGCCTACGCCCTCGACATGGCTACAGGCAAACTGGAGCGATGGACGTACAGTGAAAGTGGTGGTCTCAATACTTCCGGATTTGCCGAGCCCAAGTTGATCCATTGGAGGTCGTGGGATGAGCGCTCGATCTCCGCGTTCCTCTATAAGCCTCCAGCAAAGTTTCCGGGCAAGCGGCCTGTAATTATTGACATTCATGGCGGGCCGGAAGGTCAGGTCCGTCCTGACTTTCTCGGACGTGACAACTACTACATCAACGAGATGGGCATCGCCATCATCTATCCAAACGTGCGCGGCTCGACTGGATATGGCAAGACGTTTCAGAAACTCGACAACGGGTTTCTGCGCGAGGGATCGTACAAGGACATAAATACCCTCGTGGACTGGATTCAGACGCAGCCTGATCTGGATGCGGGGAGGGTCATGATCACCGGCGGGAGTTATGGCGGCTTCATGACGCTCGCTGTCGCTACGAACTACAACGACCGCATCTGCTGCTCGGTGGACGTCGTCGGGCCGTCGAATCTGGTTACGTTTCTTGAGCACACTTCCGGCTACCGGCAGGACCTGCGACGCGTGGAATACGGCGACGAACGCGACCCGAAGATGCGCGAGTTCCTTGAACGGATCGCGCCGGCCAACAACGCGAAGAACATTACCAAGCCGCTGTTCGTGATTGCGGGGCAGAACGATCCGCGGGTTCCGGCCAGCGAGTCGGCACAGATGATCGCGGTGGTGCGCCAGAACGGGACGCCGGTCTGGTGGCTGCTGGCAAAGGACGAAGGCCACGGCTTCGCCAAGAAGAAGAACCGCGACTTTCAGTTCTATGCCACGGTGATGTTCGTCAAGGAGTACTTGCTGAAATAACGATAGGCTTCAGAGATTGATCAGCGATCACCGATTGCGTGATTGCTGCTTTCCGGTCGCAGCTTGATTTTCAGATCTTCGGCGATTTGCCGCCCGTGGAAGCGGCCATTTTCGATAAAAATCTCATTCGTGCGTGATCCCGCCACGATCACGCCGGCAACATAAATTCCCGGCACATTGCTTTCCAGGGAAACGGGATCGCAGACTGGACGGTGCTGCTCGTCCGAAAGTTCAATGCCCATGCTACGCAGAAAATCGTAGTCGGGATGGTAGCCGATGAGAGCAAGGACAAAATCGTTTTTCAAGCGAATCGGCCCTCGTGGCATATTGATGACGACGTGGTCTACGCCGATTTCCTGGACTGTGCTTTCGAAGTAAGCCTCAATATCGTTATTCTTGATGCGATTTTCCAGATCGGGCTTGATCCAATATTTGACGTGATGATGCAAGTGTGAGCCGCGATAGACCAGCGTCACGCGCGCGCCGTGCCGCCACAGGTCCAGAGCTGCAATCGCGGCGGAGTTCTTCCCGCCGATCACGAGCACGTCGGTATCGTAGTAAGGGTGAGCGTCGCCGTAGTAGTGCGAAACCTTAGGCATGTCTTCGCCGGGAATGCAAAGCTGGTTGGCGAGATCGTAGTAGCCGGTGGAGACGATCACTTTGCGGCATCGGTAGTCGTGCGGCCGGCCGGCTCGGTCTGTGGCCGTAATGCTGAAGTTTCCATCTTCCCCCATGACAGTCTTTACCCACTCGTACTGGCGGATGTCGAGATGGTAATGCTGCGAAACCTTGCGGTAGTACTCCAGAGCTTCTTCGCGAGTGGGTTTCTGCCGCGCGGTGGTGAAGGGGATATCGCCGATCTCGAGCAGTTCGGGAGTGGTGAAAAACAACATGCCGGGGGGATAGTGATAGAGAGAATTCACCAGACAGCCTTTGTCGAGGATCACGACCCTGAGTCCGATCTTTTGCGCCTCGATCGCGCAGGCGAGGCCGGTCGGGCCGGCCCCGATCACCAGCACGTCGGTGCGCGGCTCGGGATGCGGACGGGTTTTAGCTTTGGGCAGAGTTTCAACCTCTTCAGCGGTGAGAAAGTCAGGCATGGTTTGGACGCCGCTGCGCCCGTCGCTAAGGGACGAGGGCAGATCGGAGACCGATGATTCTAGCACGCGCAGGTTGCGGATTCTTTTCCATCAAAACTTAGCGTGAGTGGGCGCACAGTCGGGTGTGCGTCCCGCGCTATAATTTCCGGTGACCCATTCGCCTCCTTCGCTCAGGTCAGGACACAATATGCCAACTCTTACAGAATCGGCGACGCGTATGCGCATTGAATCCGACAGCATGGGACAAATCGAAGTCCCCGCCAACGTCTACTGGGGAGCGCAGACCCAGCGTTCACTGCTGCATTTCAATATTGGGCGCGACACCATGCCGCCGGAGTTAATTCGCGCGTTCGGCATCCTCAAGAAAGCATGTGCGCTGGTGAATCAGGATTTGGGCAAACTGCCGGCGGATAAGGCCACCCTCATCGTGCAGGCCGCCGACGAGGTGATCGCCGGCAAGCTGAATGACCAGTTTCCCTTGCGCATCTGGCAAACCGGCAGCGGGACGCAGACCAACATGAACGTGAACGAGGTCATCTCAAACCGCGCCATTGAAATCGCGGGCGGCGAGATGGGATCGAAGAAGCCCGTTCATCCCAATGACCATGTGAATATGTCTCAGTCCTCGAACGACACGTTTCCGGCGGCAATGCACATCGCGGCCGCGGATCGAGTGAAGAATGCATTAATTCCGGCGATCCGGAACGTGCATGACGCGATCGAGGCCAAGGCAAAAGAATTCAATGATGTGGTCAAGATCGGCCGTACACACCTGCAGGACGCAGTGCCGCTGACTTTCGGCCAGGAGTTCGGCGGTTGGGCCAGCCTGTTGGAGCGCGACATCAAGCGCCTGGAGCAGGCACTGGACGGGCTCTATGATCTGGCCATCGGCGGGACCGCCGTCGGCACGGGACTGAATACGCATCCTGAATTCGCCGAACGTGCCGCAAAAAAGATCGCGGAACTCACTGGTCTTTCCTTCCGATCTCATGGCAACAAATTCGCCGCGCTTTCGGCGCATGACGAAATCGTCTTCGCGCAGGGCGCGATGGAAACCCTGGCCGCGTCCCTGATGAAGATTTCGAATGACATTCGCTGGCTGGCCTCCGGACCGCGCTGCGGATTGGGGGAGCTTTCTATCCCGGAAAATGAACCCGGGTCTTCGATTATGCCGGGCAAAGTGAATCCGACCCAGTGTGAAGCCATGACGATGGTTTGCGTGCAGGTTCACGGCGCCACCGCGGCCGTCGGCTTTGCGGGATCGCAGGGAAACTTCGAGCTCAACGTGTACAAGCCAGTAATCATTTACAACTTTCTGCACTCAGTAACGCTGATCGCCGACGCCTGCCACGGTTATGTCGAATATATGATCAAGGGCATCGAAGTCGATCGCGCAAAAGTGGATTGGTACGTCAAGAACTCTCTAATGCTGGTCACAGCGCTTGCGCCAAAAGTGGGATACGACAAGGCCGCGCAGATCGCCCACACGGCTCACGTGGAACACAGCAGCTTACGCGAGGCTGCGTTGAAGCTGGGCTATCTTACGGGCGAGGAGTTTGATCAGTTGGTGCGGCCGGAGAAGATGACGCATCCGTAGGAAAAACGAAAGCCGACAAGAAGGCGCAACTGGCAAGATTATGGCTCTGCCAGTTCCGCTTCTTTAACCAGCGGATTCAGTTTCTCGATCTTTTTCGGCGTGGTGGTAATCACTACCACGCTCACCAGAACCAGGGCCGTTCCGACGATCGTTCGCATGCCCAGCGCCTCGCCACCCAGAAAGTATCCAAGCACAACCGCGACGACTGGATTCACATAAGCGTATGTCCCCACTTTTGTTGGAGACTCGTAGTGGATGAGCCACACGTAGGCGGTGAAGGCGACAATTGAGCCGGCGACGATCAAGTAAACCAGTGCCAACCATGCACCGAAGGATACTGCGCTCACGCGAAAGCCTCGGAACTCTCCCAGCAGCGCCGCTGTCAGGGCGAGCAGGATTCCTCCGGCAAGCATCTGGGCTCCCGAACTCATTACTTTCGATTCTGGCAATGTTAGTTTACGCGTGAGAATTGCCGCCAGTGACCAACTGATCGCCGCCACCACCAGAGCGATCGCTCCGGGAGTATCAATCGCTCCTTCCCCAAAACTTGCGCTGCGGCCAACGAGAACGGCTATGCCGCCAATCCCCACCAAGAGCGCTAAGGCCAACCGGAAGGTGAGCCTTTGCGTGCGCAGAATGATAATTTCCGCGATCGCCATGAAGACTGGGATGGTCGCCATCATCACCGCGGCGATCCCCGAGGGCACGCGCTTTTCCGCCCAGAAAAGCAAGCCATAGTCACCCACGAAGATCAAGAGCGCAAGAAAAGAAGCAGAAACCCACTCGCGGCGAGTCGGAGAAGGCGTCCCCTTCGCACGCATCCACACATAGATCAGAATTCCAGCCGCGAAGAATCGCATGCCGGCAAGCAAGAATGGCGGTACCTCACGCACGCCCGCGCGGATCGCGAGAAATGTTGAACCCCAAACCAAGTAGATGATGGCGAAGGCCAACAGAGTTTGCCATCGGTGTCGGCGGCGCATGTCTCCCATATTAGCTTCCAGGTCGTTGCGAAGGGCACAAACCCGCAAACGCTTAGATCAATGGCAATGCGGTCTAGACGCACCTCTCACTCATGAAAATTTCTTATGGGAACAATCGATGGGGAATTCTGATAGCCGAAAGGCCGAAGCCCTCAGAATGCCCAGCGCAGTAGCGCCGCACCCACCGTGAAACCAGCACCCACTGAAGCCATCAGGACAAGACTTCCCTTTTTCAGCTTACCGTCCTCGATGGCCGTGTTCATGGCTAACGGAATCGTGCCGGCGGTGGTATTGCCGTAGCGGTCGATGTTGACGATTACGCTTTCTGGACGCAGTCCGAGGCGCTCGGCCGTGGCGTTGATGATGCGCAGGTTCGCCTGATGAGGGATGAAGGCGTCGATATCCGAACTTTTCAAGCCATTACGCTCCAGCAACTTCGAGCAGGCTTCGGTTTGCTTGCGCACGGCGAACTTGAAAACTTGCTGTCCATCCTGGTGGACATAGTGCATTTTCTTGTCGACGGTATCGCGGGATGATGGATTCAGGCTCCCGCCGCCGGGCATATAGAGATAACAACCGCCAGAGCCATCCACTTCGTGGATAAAGTCGATCAGGCCGACGGAGTCATCTTCGGCAGCTTCGAGAATCACGGCACCGGCTCCGTCGCCAAAGATTACGCAGGTAGCGCGGTCGGTGTAATCGATGATCGAGGACATGACATCGGCGCCGATCACCAGGATCCGCTTGTGCGCGCCGGTGGCGATGAATTGCGCTCCGGTTTGTACGGCGTAGACGAAGCCGGAACAGGCACCAGAGAGATCGAATCCCCAAACGCCCGTGGCACCCAGTTTGTGTTGGACCAGGCAGGCCGTGGAGGGGAAAAGCATATCGGGAGTAACTGTGGCGACGATGATCGCATCGACGTCTGTGGGAGCCAAGCCGCGCTGGGCGAGGGCTCTCTTGGCGGCCTCAACGGCCAGGTCGCTGGTTGCCACTCCCTTTGCAACGATATGGCGTTCGCGAATGCCGACACGGGCAAGAATCCATTCGTCGGTGGTATTCACCATTTGTTCGAGGTCGGCGTTGGTGAGAACGCGAGGCGGTACGTAGGTGCCGAGAGCGCTGATCTTCACTCTGGCACGGATTGGTGTGGTCAATGAGAGCTCCTGAGTACGAGATCAGTATTTTGAACGATCGAAGCAGGAATGTCTAACGAAGGCAGATGACATGCTTGATTCCGCGACTCTCTCGAAGATCGAGATCACTTACCCCGATCCTGTTTCTTGGGAGAAAAGCGTTGCCGATTCCTGGCTGTCGGCGCGGGGCTAAGTCTTCCGCGATGATTCTCAAGCGGCTTGGCGATCTTTCTCGTGCTGCATCCACTCGCGGATAAAATTCGGGCACCCGACGACGCCGAATTGACGACCCTCACCGCCTGCGAGATACATGAGAGCGGCGCGATCCAACTCTTCAAGATGAGCCAAATCAAGCAGAGGCCACAAGGCGCAATCGATCGCGGAAGAAACGAGTTGGTCGAGGTAGGCGAGATGGCCCTGAGACAGAGAGCCAGCGACGCGAATGGTTACACTTGGCGAAACGAATTTTGATGGAAGATTGCGCATATCTTAATCCTCGACCCCTGGCTGATATGAGTGCTCTCACCACTAGTTAGATGGGGTAGAGAGAGGGTTCTTGCGAAAAGACTTGTAAAGCACGTGTAAAGCTTGGTTCCGCAGAAATCTTGCTGGACCCAAGCCGGGATGAGTCTGGATCGAGGCGAAAAAAAAATAAGCCAGGCACCGGGGGCCCACTGCACACGCAAGAGCCCGTTACCGTTGCTTCCTTCCGGACCTGGCGGGGTTGGCGAGAGTACGTCGCGTGAGACCGATGCCTGACTCGAATCATTCTAGCAAACTCAAACTCGGATCTTTGTACCTCGTCCTTCGAGCGGTTCTCATGGGCAGAGGACTGGTGACTTTCGGTGCAAGGAAAACTGAGGAAAGCCTTCCCTTCTTGATAGAGTTTGTCGAACAATAGAGGTTCAACTCAATACGCGTCGAATGAACCGAATCTGAGGAGAGTGCGGATAGCGTTCCGGATCCTCGCCACCACTTGATCATGCAGCTTTCTGAACAATCCGGAGTAATTCCCCTTCCTCAAGCCATCAGCAAGTACTTCGAATTGTCGTTGTATCTACTTGTTTTGATGGGATTTGGAATGCTCGCCAGTACCGGCGGCCTGGATCTGCCAACAATCTTGCTGGTTGGGGCGGCGCTGGCCGTCCGCGGCTATCTGCTGGCAGAACGGCGGCGGGTCGTGATTTCGGTGCGATGGACGACGCCTCTGACAATTCTGTATTTCGTTTTCTACGCTGCCGATTACTTCTTTCTTTCCCGCACGTTTCTGGCAGCAACCGTACACCTGGTGATGTTCGCCGTAGTGGTGCGCACGTTTTCGCTGCGGCGCGATCGTGACTACACGACTCTGGCGATCCTCGCGTTCCTGATGGTACTGGCCTCCGCGGTGCTCACTGTGGACAGTGTTTTTCTGCTCTTCTTCGCCGGGTTCATGCTGATGGCGGTCGCCACTTTCATCTTGATGGAAATGCGACGATCAGGACGAGCCGCAAAATTTCAAGCGCGGCACTCTCCCGATGCACATGAGCACCGGCATTTGGCGTTCTCACTGGCGAGGGTAACACCCGGGTTGGTGCTGATGATATTCGTGGGTGCGGCGGCGGTATTTTTTCTTTTGCCGCGCATGTCAGCGGGCTACATGGGCGGCTATTCGTTCGGTACGGATCTTTCCACCGGCTTTAGCGATCGGGTACAACTGGGACAGATCGGACAGATTCAGCAATCCAACGCGGTGGTGATGCACATCCAGATCAGCGGAGACAAGCGCGGACAATATCCGCTCCATTGGCGCGGTGTAGCGCTAGCCCATTTCGACGGCAAGAATTGGTCGAATCCGCATCAGAGGTTCGAATTGCAGCGGGAGGCAGACGGAGCGTTTTCCGTACCCGTGCTCATTCAGGGAGTGCCGGCAGTCTACCGGGCCGGCCGTCAGGCCGCGCCCGGAACAACGCCTCACCTCATTCATTACCGGGTGTTGCTCGAACCCATTGGCACGAATGTCTTTTTTCTTGCCCCTTGGGGACGCCGCGTGATGGGGGTGTATCGCGCGCTGCAGGTTGACCCAGGCGGAGCGGTTTACGATCTGGACAGCCAGCACGCCGTCACCGTGTATGAAGCGGATTCGGATATCGCCAGGCCGTCCGCGGTGCAACTGCGGTCGGCGGGTAGTTCGCTACCGCAATTTGTTTCGGCCTATCTACAATTTCCTGCCCTTGATCCCCGCATTCCACAGCTGGCGGCGCAAATCTCCGCTTCGGCTTCCAATAACTACGATAAGGCCGTTGCCGTGGAGACTTACTTAAAGACCCATTATGGGTACACGCTGCAGTTGCTGCGTTCTCCCGTGGCTGATCCTCTGGCGAACTTTCTTTTCGAGCGCAAGCAAGGCCACTGCGAATACTTTGCCTCTTCCATGGCGGTCATGCTGCGCACACTGCACATTCCGTCGCGCGTGGTGAACGGGTTCCGCAGCGATGAATTCAACGATGTCTCCGGCAACTACGTAGTCCGGGCTAAGAATGCGCACTCTTGGGTGGAAGCCTATTTCCCAGGCTACGGCTGGATCACGTTCGATCCCACGCCGGGAGGCGAGATCGGAACTCCGGAAGGTTGGGATCGAGCCATGCTCTATCTGGATGCGGCCGAATCGTTTTGGCGGGAGTGGGTGATCAGCTACGACTTCTCGCACCAGTACATTCTGGCAAAGGCGACGGTGAGCGGAACCCGCGGTTCGTGGGAACGAATGCGGATGTGGGCCAAGCTGCGCTATACGGGACTGCTGGATTGGGCACGGCGAAGTCTACGAGCGGCCGAGCAAGCGCCAACGCGGTGGTTCGTAGTCGGCTTGGCACTCGGGATGCTTCTGTTATTGCTGGGGAACGCGGCGCGGATCGCGAAAATCATCCGCATGAGACAGCTGCAAGCGCATCCTGAACGGTCGCCGCATCAGGCGGCCACGATGTGGTATGAACGCATGGCTCGATATCTGGAGAGGCGTGGGATGAAAAAATCGTCCGCTCAGACCGCGCAGGAATTTGTGGGCATCATCGACGATGAGCAGTTGCGGACCCGCGTGAGCCGTTTCACCAACGCCTACGAATCCGCCAGGTTCGGGAATTCTTCAGATGCCGCGCAGCGGCTGCCGGGGTTGTATGAAGAAGTTGAGTTAGCCACCAGGAAATGAAGCTAGCGTGGATTTAACGGCTTGTGAAGAGCAGCACGATTCGCGTCTTAGCCTTTCCAATCGCTACCTGCTTCAGTCCTGCTAGAAATGCCAGATGACGCCGCCGACAAGATAATTATGCTGGCGGGTCTTGCCGGTGTCGGCGAGAGGCAAATTAGGGGTACCGGACCAGAAGTCGCGGACTTCCCCGCGAAAGCTGAAGCGACTGAAGCGCTTGGTAAAGGGACTTACATCCAACCCCAATCCGCCTTGAATCACGCCCGAGGTGGATGAGCCTCCCGGATTAGTACCGTAATAATGTCAGATTCTTACTCTCGCTGAAGTGGCCGAAACCTCCACCGAAGCTCACCCAGGGCGACACCGCGGTCGAAGGAAACAGATTCAAGCGAACTGCGGGAGTGACGAAGATCTGTTTGTAATCGGCGGGAGCGACATCGCTGCCCGAGCCGAGATCCTCATCCAGATTAAAGACAGCGGGCACCTCTCCAGAAACCGAGAAGATTGGAGTTGCGAAGAGCCGGCGCGAATAGTTGACTTCAAAGGTGAGCCCTTTGCCGGAACGTACGAACGGGTAGGGATAATTGGCGCCTAGAATGCCCTGATCGCTGATGAAGGTCCGGCCAATCATGCCAGTCAATTCATTGTTCTCGTCCTGGGCCGCGGCAGAGCCTCCCAGGAAACACATCCCCCTGATCAGGACTGCGATCACGGCCTGTTTCCCAGACATTTCCCCTCCCGGATGCGGGATAGCGGCCTTGTTCCGGTAAGACTTAGCCTAGCATGAAGTGCACAGATTTGATCCTCAGGCTACTGTCTTCCGTGGTGCCCGAAGTCACAGGGGAGGCCGGCTTAGAAGCGACCGAAGCCCAGCGGTAGAAAATGTTAAAATAGCTAGATTCCATGCATTCGAAGAACCTCACTATCCCGCTTTCCAGCGAAAAAATTATTGCCTCCGGGGCAGAAAACAATACCCGGGTTGCTCCTGCAACAAAAGTCGGCTTCGTCAGCCTGGGATGCCCGAAGAATCTGGTCGACAGCGAAGTGATGATGGGGCTTCTGGCGCGCGCCGGGGCTGAACTTTCCGTTCGAGCCGAGGACGCCGATGTCATTGTTGTGAATACTTGTTCGTTCATCGAGAGCGCGCAACAGGAATCCGTCAATACGATTCTGGAGATGGCGGCGCACAAGACTTCAGGGCGTGCGAAGAAACTCGTCGTGGCGGGCTGCCTGGTCGAACGCTTTCGTGACGAAATCCGCAAACGGATTCCTGAGGTGGATGCAGTGGTGGGAACCGGCGAGTTGCAAAACATCCTCGCAGCCTCGGGAATCGCTCCGGCCCAAGCCGCAAGAGATTCCCCCTTCGTGGTGCTGCCTTCGCGAGCAGAAGGCGACGCACGGGCTGCGCAGGGACGATTCTCCCGGGGGCAATGGGATGGCGCGATTGCAGATCTGCCGAACTATCTGTATGACGACAAAACTCCGCGCATCCTGGCCACCCCGAAATCAACGGCTTACATCAAGATTGCGGAGGGCTGCGACCATCCTTGCACATTCTGCATTATTCCGCAGCTGCGAGGACAGTTTCGCTCGCGCCGGTTCGAATCTGTGGTTGCGGAAGCCGAGCGCCTGGCGCAAATAGGCGTGCGGGAAATCACTTTGATCGGGCAGGATACGACTTGCTACGGAGAAGATTTTGGCCTGAAAGATGGGTTGGCACTGCTGTTCGAGAAACTGGCAAAGATTGAAGACCTGCGCTGGATTCGTTTCCTCTATGCCTATCCCAATAAAATCACAGGCAAACTCTTAGAGACCATTGGAACTCACCACAAAATTTGCTCCTACATGGATGTGCCTCTGCAACATGCCTCGGCATCTGTCCTGAAGCGCATGAAGCGCGGTGGCGGAGCGGAGCTTTTTCTAAAGTCGATTAGCAAGATGCGGCGAGAGATTCCCGGCCTCACATTACGCACCTCGTTCATCGTAGGCTTTCCTGGGGAGACTGAAGAGGAATTTGAAGAGCTGTGTGCATTCGTTCGTGAGGCCCAGTTTGATTGGATGGGAACGTTCTCTTACTCCGATCAGGAGGGGGCGGGTGCGTATGGATTGGACAAGAAGCTTTCACCACGCGAGATTGAGCAGCGGCGCAAACATTTGATGGGAGTCCAGCGGCAGATCAGCAAGAAAAAAAAGAAAATGCTGGTGGGACAGGAGTTCGATTTGCTGCTGGAAGGAATGTCGGAAGAGACTGATTTGCTGATGGAAGGCCGCACTTCGATGCATGCGCCCGAAATTGACGGCAAAGTCTTCGTGAATGACTTTCCGCCGGAGACGACTCCGCAGACGGGCGAATTTTATCGCTGTCAGATCACCGAAGCGCACGACTATGATCTGGTAGCAAGGATTCTGTAATTCGTCTTAAATTCTCGTTTTATAAAGCAGGGCTTCCTCCGACTATGCCTCGCAAGCGCACTCTCAAACTCCGTTGTCCCATCTGCAAGAAAGTCGTCAAGAACGCGGATGCGGAGTTTCCCTTCTGCAGCGAGCGCTGTCGCACGATTGACTTGGGCAAGTGGGCGAGCGGCGCTTATGTGATTCCATCGCAGGCTGCGGACGCGGAGGAACAGATCCGGGAGAGCATTCCTGAAGATTCGGACGAGGATTCGTGAAACGTTCAGCGGAACTCGGTGTTAGCGCCGGCGTCCCGCCCGCAGTTCCTTCGGCAAGCTTAGGGCAGGCTGGGGCGACCTGCCAGACACCTCGATGGGCCACGCTAATTGCAACATTCTTCGGTATCGGACGGCTGCGGCCGGGGCCCGGGACATGGGGATCGCTCGCGAGTGTCTTGCTCTGGGCAGCGCTGGCCCGCTCCCTTTCGCCGTCGCTACGAACGCCGGTTGCAATTCTCCTGGCGGTGCTGGTCACGCTGATCGGCATTCCGGCGGCTACGCGGGTCGCGCGCGGTACGGGCAGGAAAGACCCGCAGTTCGTGGTGATTGATGAAGTAGCGGGTCAATTAGTGGCTCTGATCGCCGTGCCGCTCGCGTGGAAATCTTTTCTGGCGGGCTTTATACTTTTTCGTGCCTTTGATATTGTCAAGCCGCCGCCGGTGCGACAATTGGAAGCAATTCCGGACGGGGCGGGGATCGTGCTGGACGATATTGCTGCCGGTCTGTACGCTCTGGTTGCTGTGCATCTCTTTGCTGCACTTTGATCTTCTAAAGTAGTGCGAGTGTTTTCCTCATGGGATTTTCCGATCGCATTCTGGGCAAGAAAAACGTGAACGGCGGACCGCACATTGAATCCGTCTCGCCAGTACTCGCTCTGGCGGGGGGCGAGGTCCGCATCGCAGGCTCGGGATTGCGCCCGCAGCAGTTCGAGCGCCCGCGAGTGCAGTTTGGCGAGGTCGAAGGCGGAATCGTTATCAGCTCTGATTCGTTTCTGGTCGCGCGCGTTCCCGAGGGCGCTGCTTCGGGGCCCGTCGTGGTGGCCACCGATGGTCACGTGAGTAACGCGCACACGATCGAGGTGGCAGTTCCCGTGGCCGACAATCTGCATCCGGTAACCAACCCGGCGCTCGACGCTCAAGGCAATATCTACGTCACATTCTCCGGCTCACGCGGCCAAAAGGTTCCGGTCGCGATCTTCAAGATTGATACCAACTACACCGTGAAACCGTTTGTGGCAGAGATGATGAATGCAACCGCCATCGCGTTCGATCGCCAAGGACAGATGTATGTGTCCTCGCGTCACGATGGAGCGGTGTATCGCGTCGCCCCGAATGGAACCTTGACGACGTATGCCGAGGGGATGGGGATCGCTACCGGCATCGCCTTTGATCGAAATCAGAATCTCTACGTCGGCGACCGCAGCGGCACAATTTTCAAAATCGGCCGCGACCAGCAAGTATTTGTCTTTGCCACCCTGGAGCCGAGCGTTTCGGCCTACCATCTGGCCTTCGGCCCTCAAGGCGACTTATTTGTGACGGGGCCAACCACGTCGAGCTTTGATTGCGTCCATAGAATTGATCCGCACGGGACGGTCCACAAGTTCTTTCGGGGCTTAGGACGCCCGCAGGGCTTGGCTTTTGACTCAGCTGGAAATCTGTATGTGGCAGCTTCACTCTCGGGCAAGCGTGGGATCGTAAAGATTACTCCGGATGGCAGTAAAGCCAGCCTGGAAGTCGCCGGCCACGGCCTGGTCGGACTAGCCTTTGCTCCCGCGCGAAGCGTGATTCTGGCAACCACGGACGCTGTGCATCACCTTTCGTGGAACATTCAAGGACTACCACTTTTGCAGGAGTAGTTGCGAGAGGCCTGGTTCCGCCGCTCAGTCTGATCCGCGTCTGCCCATTTTTTCATTTACACTTCTACCCGTGAACGCCGAGATCATCGCGGTGGGCTCCGAGCTACTGACGCCCTTCCGCACGGATACAAACTCCCTTTATCTCACTGAGCAGCTGAACCAGCTGGGCGTTGACGTGATTTTCAAAAGTGTGGTGGGAGATGATCTCGGGCGTCTGGTTGCGGCCGGGCAGCACGCGCTATTCCGGTCCGAGATCGTGATTTTTAGCGGCGGTTTGGGACCAACGGAAGATGACCTTACTCGCGAAGCTGTGGCGCAGGCGCTGGGCGTTGCCTTGCGGCGCGATGAGGAGATTCTCGACCAGATTGAACAGCGTTTCGCCGCGCGCGGCTGGAAAATGTCCCCCAATAACGCCAAGCAGGCAGAGGTTCTTGAGGGTGCAACTGTATTGCCGAATGCCAACGGAACTGCTCCGGGACAGTGGATGTGCGGCAAGTTCGACGGACGCGAACGGATTATCATCCTGTTGCCCGGCCCCCCTCACGAACTAAAAGCACTTTTCGAAGTGGAGTGCCGCGAACGATTGCGCTCCAAAGTGCCGACGGCGTTTCTGGCAACGCGAGTGTTGAAGGTCGCCATGTTGGGAGAATCTCATGTCGACGGGCGCGTCGCGCCCATCTACAAACGATTTACAGACGTGCAGACCACCATCTTGGCGGGAGCGGGGGAAATTCAACTGCACTTCAAGTCGCGGGCTGAGACTCAGGAGGCGGCCCAAGCGCGAGTCGATGAAGCCGCCGATGCGGTCGAAGAGGAACTCGACGATGCCGTTTACTCGCGAGACGGACAATCGCTCGAGCAGATCGTCGGCTACTGGCTACAGATGCGCAACGCCACCGTGGCTGTGGCGGAGTCCTGCACCGGGGGGTTGCTCGGCGAGAGAATTACTTCCGTTGGCGGCAGCTCGCGCTATTTTACCGGCGGCGCCATCGTCTACTCGAATGCCGTAAAGACCGAACTGGCGGGAGTGCCCGCCGACATGATTGAACGCCACGGAGCCGTAAGCCGCGAAGTAGCCGCAGCCCTGGCGGAAGGTATCCGTTACCGTTGCGAGTCAACACTCGGCATCGGCATCACCGGTGTGGCCGGGCCCGCCGGAGGAACGCCACAGAAGCCTGTAGGATTGGTGTTTCATGCGCTGGCCAGCGCTAGCGGAACAGAAGTGATTGAACGAAACTTCCCGGGCGATCGCAAACGCATTCGCTGGTTCGCGACCACACTGGCGCTGGATATGCTGCGAAGGAAGTTGATGTGAAGGAAATGCTGCTAGCTTCTTGCTTCTAGCTGCTGGCTAGGGGCTAGAAGCCCGTAGCTGGAAGCTATTTCTTATGCGCCTTTTCGTCGCGCTCGATATTGATGAAGACATCCGCGGCCAGATCATTCGCTTCCTCGACGATGTGCGCGAGCTGGCTCCTGAGGCACGTTGGGTGCGGCCGGAATCGCTGCACGTTACTTTGAAGTTCATTGGAGAGAAGTCCGAAGCTGAGGCCGAGAAGATCACGTTGGTTCTCCAAAGCATTGACTCCGCGGCGGTCGAAATGAACTTCCACGGGTATGGATTCTTTCCCGAGGCCCGGGCGCCGCGCGTATTCTGGGTAGGAATTGAGGCAGATTTGAAACTGACTTCTCTTGCGGAAGCGATTGATGAAGGACTATCGCCCCTTAACGTCCCGAAAGAGGAGCATGCTTTCAGCCCGCATCTTACACTGGCGCGAGCCGGGCGCGGGTCCGGTTCGCCGGGCCGGCGAAAAGGGGACGGTCCGAACCGCAGGTTTCAGCGCTTGCAGGAAAAACTGGCCGCCCAGTCTGTTCCAGAGTTTGGTGCGATGACCGCGCACGAATTTTTTCTTTACCAGAGCCAGCCCGCGGCCGGCGGATCAAAATATACGAAGCTTGCGAGATTTGAGTTGCGGTAGTGCCTCAGCCGAATTCTTACCAGCCTTGCCAACGATCATCATCATCGCCGCTCTGAGCTACTTGTTAGGCTCGATTCCCTTCGGGTATCTGCTAGTGCGCGTTTTCCGAGGGGAAGATGTGCGCCAAAGTGGCAGCGGCAATATCGGAGCCACGAATGTCTCCCGCAAATCGCCGGTGCTGGGAGTGCTGACGCTCCTGCTGGATGCCCTGAAAGGAACCACCGCAGTCGGGACGGCTTGCTCCCTCTCGGCTCACATTGCTGGTGGTGTTCTGCCTTTTCAGGCCATGGCCATGGCTGCGTTGCTCGGCGTTCTCGGGCACATGTTTCCTGTGTGGCTCAAGTTTCGCGGAGGCAAGGGAGTTGCCACGGGGTTGGGATCCTTCATTGTGATCGCTCCAAAGGCGGTGCTGGTGGCCGCTGGTATCTTCGTTATAGTAGTAGCAGTTCTTCGCTACGTATCGCTGGGATCGATCCTCGCCGTCGCTTCGTTTCCACTTCTCGTTTACGGAATGCGCGGCTACGGCAACTCGCCACAGGCTTTGACATTCATGTCGGTTACTTCGCTTCTCATCGTCGCCAAGCACCACGAAAATATCCGGCGCCTGCTTGCCGGGACAGAAAGCCGGGTTGGAGCAAAGCGCGTATGAGCGAGATCGCAATCATCGGCGCGGGGGCCTGGGGTACGGCGCTGTCGATCATCCTCGGGCGCAAGGAGATTCACCGGATTCGGCTGTGGGCCCACGAGAAAGAAGTTTGCGACACCATTGCCCGGAATCGCATAAACGAGCAATTTCTTCCGGACTTGCGGATACCAGCGTGCGTAGCGCCCTGCAACGACTTGGCTGAAACCCTTGCCGACGTGGATATCGTGGTAAGTGTGGTGCCATCACAACACGGCCGCACCGTGTTCGAGCAAATGCGACCCCATCTGCATCCTGGAACGATCATCGTCAGCGCGACCAAAGGTCTGGAAGAAATCTCCCTGCTGCGCATGACCGAGGTGATTGCGCAGGTGATCAAGAACGACAGCCAGCAGCAGCCTCCGCGAATTGGTGCGCTCAGCGGGCCTTCATTTGCACTCGAGGCGGCGCGTGGAGACCCAACGGCCATTACGATCGCATCGCCGGACACCGAACTCGCGCAGACCGTGCAACAGGAGTTCAGTAGCGCCAGCTTTCGCGTTTACACCAACGATGACCCAATCGGCGTGGAGCTTGGCGGTGCGCTCAAGAACACCATCGCCATCGCCGCTGGCGTTAGTGCGGGTCTTGGCCTGGGGCACAATTCCGTTGCCGCCCTCATCACGCGAGGCTTGGCAGAGATGACGCGGCTGGTGGTGGCTTGTGGTGGCAAACCAGAAACGATGGCTGGCCTCGCCGGTCTGGGGGACCTAGTACTGACTTGTACGGGCAGTCTCTCCCGGAATCGCAGCGTTGGGGTCGAACTCGGCCGCGGACTCAAGCTGCCCGCGATTCTCGCTGGAATGCATGGCATGGTTGCCGAGGGAGTTTTCACCACGACGGCGGCGGTGGGGTTGGCGCGGGCTCATGGCATAGAAATGCCCATCGCGGAGCAGATGCACGCGATCCTGCATGAAGGCAAAGCACCGCGCGATGCAATTTACGAATTGATGACGCGCAGCAGCAAGAGCGAAGCCCTAAAAACATAGAATGGCCGTGACATTTTGTTGCCAAACCCGCGCCAAGAGCTCGTTTCGGAAGACACTTTGGTAATGACAAAGGCAATGGTATTCCGCCTCCGTCCGCTTCTATCCCATTAAAATTCTATAGATACCTGTGAAATCCGCCGCCACTTCGATCGACGGCGCTTCCGAACTAAGTCAAGGGAGCGACTCGTCTTCCAAAAAGTCCACTCCGGGCCGTATTCCCATTCTGTATGTAATCCTTGGGGTGCTGCTGGTGATCAGCATCGTGCCTATGTATTTCTATTCCGCGCAAGTGGAGGCGATTAACCGCGACCGGCTGAAGACCAACGAGATGCTCTTGCAGAACACCGTGACGCGGTCTTTAGCGGACGACCTCTCGCAGCACGAGCGCTCTTTGCGGATGATGCTGGCTAATCTTTCGTCGGCTATTCAGGTGGCCAGCGGCGGCGACATTGGCAGCAAGAATATTGAGGCTCCAGAGCTGCGCGCGCTGCTGGAAAACTTCGTTTCTTCCTCCGACGAGCTTGCGTATGCCACATTGCTGAATTCTGACGCAAAAGGAATCTCTGCTGGGCGCATTGCGCCGGATGCCTTCCTGCAGCGAGAGTTGCAGCACGCGTTCGACGCGGCCCGCGATGGCCGAGCTTATAACGGCCAGGCCCTGCAGGTGGAAGACGGTAAGTCTTCGCGCACAGTTGTGCTGTTCAGCAGTCCCGTCAGTTACGGCGGGCGCTTTCTGGGTATGGTGGGCGCAGTCGTGGATCTGCAATTCCTGATTCGCCGCCTGCACGAAGTGAGCGGCGGCGGCCTGATTCCTTACGTTGTCGATGCACAGGGACGACTCGTAGCTGCGGGCATTCCGCAATATGTGACCGGCCAAGACATGAAGAGCCTCGAGATCGTCCGCAATTTTGTGGACGAGGGCAACAAGGCCCAGTTGGCTGCCACCAAAGAATTCGCCGTCAAGGAAGGCAAAAACAGTGAGGAAATGCTCGGCACTTACAGCCCCGTGATGGCGCTGGACTGGGCGGTCGTTGTGCAGAAACCGCAACGCGAGGCCTATCGCGGGGTTTACGAGATGCAGCGCACCGCCCGCCTATTAGCGCTGATGGCAGTGCTGCTCAGCATCGCCGTGAGTATTTTCGCGGCGCGCCGAATTACAAATCCCCTGCAGATCCTGACGCAGTCCAGCCGCGCCTTGGCCCGCGGAGACTTTTCCCAGCGGGTGCATTTGTGGAGCCGGACTGAAATCGGCGAATTGGCCGAGACTTTCAACACGATGTCGCAGGAACTCGAACACTTCGTCGAAGATCTGAAGCGAGCGGCCGAAGAGAATCGGGCTCTCTTTCTAGGCTCGATCCAGATGCTGGCCGGCGCGGTCGACGAAAAGGACCCCTACACTCGTGGTCACTCCGATCGTGTCACGCGGTACTCCATGATGATCGGCAAGGAATTGAACTTGCCAGCGGATTTTATGGAGACGCTGCAGATTTCCGCGCAGCTTCACGACGTGGGCAAGATCGGAATCGAAGACCGCATCCTCCGAAAGCCCGGGGCGCTTACTGCGGAAGAGTTTGAGGTCATGAAGACCCATACCACCAAGGGTGCCAATATCCTGCGTCCGGTAACCCAGCTCGCCGAGATGCTCCCCGGTATTGAACTTCACCATGAAGCCCTCGACGGCCGCGGCTATCCCTACGGCCTCAAAGGCGATCAGATCCCAGAACTGGCGCGCGTGATCGCGGTCGCCGATACCTTTGATGCGCTGACCACCAACCGTCCTTATCAACAGGCACACACTCCGGAAGAGGCTTTGAAGATCATTCAAAATCTTTCCGGCAAGCGGCTCGATCCCGTCCCCGTGGCGGCGCTGCTAGCGGTTTACGCACGTGGTGAGATTCGCATCCAGCGAGTTGCTATCAAAAGACCGGTAGCAGCGGCTCCCGCTTCGAACCTGCCAGCGGCGGTGGATCCTGCGCCTCCCAGCGCCGAACCTGTCAACCTCGAAAGAACCCGCGTCTAGTCATTTGTCTGCGGCCTGCTGGGCGCAGCCGCGAGCGAGCTCTCCTGACCGCTATAATCGAGCTTTGGGACTTCTATGATTCAAACTCTGTTTGGCAGTACGGAAGAGAAGAAGACCGGTCTCTTCGAGCGCATGAAGCAGGCGGTCACGCGAACGCGTGAGAACCTCGCCGAGCGCATCGAAGAGGTCGTCTCGTTGGGCAAGGAAATCGACCGCAACACGCTGGACGATCTCGAGGCCACTCTGATCGGCGCCGACCTGGGCACCACCACTACGCAGGAAGTGCTGGGTAAGCTCCGCGACAAAGCCGACCGTAAGCAAATCAAGGATGTCCAAGAGCTGAAGCGGCTCCTTAAGGAAGAGTTGCTGGCCATTCTGAATGCGGCGAATACGCGTCCGGTGGAAAAAGTGGACGGCACGCCTGAAGTGATTCTGGTGGTTGGCGTGAACGGCACGGGCAAGACGACGACGATTGGGAAGTTGTCGCAGGTATTTCGATCGCAAGGCAAGAGCGTATTGCTCTGCGCTGCGGATACCTTCCGCGCGGCGGCGATCGATCAACTGGAGATCTGGGGAGCGCGAACCGGAACGGAAGTGATCAAGACCAAGCCTGGCGGCGATCCAGCAGCCGTGCTGTTCGATGCACTTCAGGCCGCAACCGCGCGAAATACAGACTACGTGATTGTCGACACGGCCGGCCGTCTGCATACCAAGACGAGCTTGATGTCCGAACTGGAAAAAATGCGGCGCACTGCACAACGGATTATTCCCGGGGCTCCGCACGAGACGCTGCTCGTCATGGACGCCACCACCGGACAAAATGGCTTGCAGCAAGCGCGCTTGTTCATGCAGTCAGCGGGCGTCAGCGGCATCGTGCTCACCAAGCTCGATGGCACCGCGAAAGGCGGGGTTGTTGTCGCGATCTCGCGAGAGCTGGGGCTGCCCGTGCGCTTCGTCGGGGTCGGCGAGAAACTGGGCGACTTGCTGCCTTTTGATCCAAAAGAGTTCGTGGATTCGCTGTTCGAATAAAAGCTACTACACCAAGGAGACACGGAGTCGCAGAGAAAGATAACTCTGCTGTTCTCTGTGACTCAGTGCCTTTGTGGTGGGCTGACTTCTCTCTGTAGCGATCCGAAATGTCTGACCACTCCCTTGACGAAGGCTTTCTACACCGTGCTCTTGATCTTGCCCGTCAGGGTATCGGCCTCGCGTCACCCAATCCCCATGTCGGTGCGGTCATCGTCGACGCGCATGGAAACATCGCAGGCACCGGCGTTTACACGTACGATGGTTTGAAGCACGCTGAAGTTCTCGCCCTCGAGCAAGCCGGTAACCAAGCCCGCCAAGGCACGCTCTATATCAATCTCGAGCCGCATTCGCATCAGGGCCGCACGCCGCCGTGCACGGACGCTTTGATTACCGCTGGGATTCATCGCGTGGTGGCCGCCATGGCCGATCCCAACCCCAAGGTGAGCGGGCGAGGATTCGAAAAGTTACGTTCTGCCGGCATCCACGTGGAGGTTGGACGGCTCGAAGCGGAAGCTCGTCTCCTGAACGAGGCCTTCGCGCGCTATATTCGATATGGAGGTCCCTTGGTCACGCTGAAGTCCGCGATGACGCTCGATGGCAAGATCGCACCGCCGGCGTCCAAGAGCACGGCAGGAGTTCCCGCTGGTGGATGGATCACTGGCGAAGCGGCGCGAGCTCACGTGCACGAACAGCGGCACCAGAGCGATGCCATCATGGTCGGAGTCGGAACCATCCTCGCTGACGACGCGTTGCTCACCGACCGCAGTGGCAAACCGCGCCGGCGTCCGTTATTGCGCGTGATTCTGGATTCGCAGCTGCGCCTGCCGTTGGAATCGCGGTTGCTGCAGAGCGTTACGAATGATGGCAGCTTCAGCAGCGATGTGTTGGTTTTCTGTTCTTCAGGCAAGGAAGAGAAAAAGAAAGAACTGGAAGCCCGTGGGATTCGTGTCGAACAATTGCCTCCTGGTACAGGCCGACGTCCGGACATTCCTGCCATCCTGCGCCGTCTGGGACAACTGGAGATTACGAGCGTGATGATCGAAGGCGGCGCAGCTGTAAACGGATCAGCCCTCTCATCCGGAATAGTCGACAAAATCTTTTTTTACTACGCGCCCAAGATCTTCGCCGCTGAAGAAGCTGTTCCCCTGGCCAGCGGCATCGGCCATCTGGAAGAAGCGCTGCGGATAAAGGATATCCACTTGCATCGCTTCGGGGAAGACTTCGCGGTGGAAGGATATTTGCGTAATCCCTACGAAGACTAAGTCTTGGGCTCCGTGCCCATGTCATGCTTCGTCAGCTTAAGGTTGTCGAAGACGCACTGGAATCCCGGGCCCTCGGGAGCGGCGCACATGATGCCAACTTCGGCTGAAGCTGAAGGAACCAGGTACCCCATTCGGACCGAAGTAAAGTTCTTGCCGTCTACCGAACAGAGCGTCTCAAGAGAATCCGACTTGCGAACCACTTTCCACCAAACTGGTCCGCTTGTCGCCAGGTCGTTCATCGTCGACCAGTCGGAGAACTCGCGGGTGAAGACCACGCTGGCGTGGCGGGTGCTGTCGAAGAATTCCGTGCCGCACTTCACCCAGTTCTGGGCATCGATACGAACCATCAGTCCCGCCTGGTCGTAGAGTGCTGCATACTGGCCATCGATGCGAGCCTCGAAATCAAAATCCCCGGTGACCGGCAGATGAAAGAAATGCCCGTTATCGGTGATGTATCCATAAAATGTCTTCCGCCAGAAATCTGTTTTCGGGCGGGCACGCACAATGAGTTTATCTGTTGAAATAGTGACCGAAGCCGGATCGTTCAGCCACTTCATGCGATGGAGCAAATCACCGCTCGACAATGGCCGCTCTTCGGCGAAAGCACTTGTCCAAATTGTCCTGCTACCCAACAACACTGCCCCTGTAAGGGCACAGACTTCAATGGTGAACTGGCGGCGGCTCGTTTCGCGCATCGTGGTGGCTCCTGCTCGGCGTTCTCGTGTTCGAAATCAAGATACTCGCTTCTGGCAGGACCCAGCGGAGGAAATGGCCAGCTTAAACTTTCGGTCCCTGCCTCGGTGGTGGGTTTATGATGTTTGGTTACCTGATGAGGTCCCCATGTTTACCGGCATTGTTGAAGAAGTCGGACGCGTCACCCGCATCGAACAGAACGGCGAAAATCGCCGCATCACCATTGCTGCTACAAATACTCCGAATGAACTAAAACCCGGCAATAGCGTCTCCGTGAGCGGCGTTTGCCTGACTGCGCTCGATATAAAGCCAGGTTCGTTCTGCGCCGACTTGGCTCCGGAAACCTGGGCGCTTACGTCATTTTCGCGCATGCACGAAGGCGCTCTAGTGAACCTGGAACTGCCCATGAAGGCCGACGGGCGCTTCGGCGGTCACATCGTGCAAGGACACGTGGATGGCGTCGGAAAGCTCGTCGCTCTGGAGCGCATCGCGGACTCGGACAATTTCTGGCTGCGCCTCGAGCTGCCACGCGAGATTGAAAAATACACCGTTTATAAGGGCTCTATCAGCATTGAGGGCATCAGTCTTACGGTCGCCAACCTGGAAGGCGGGCACTGCACCATCGCCATCATTCCGCATACCGTGGAGATGACCAACCTCAACTCGCTCAAGCCTGGCGATCCGGTTAATCTCGAAGCGGATCTGATTGCCAAATACGTCGAGAAAATGATGACCAGCGATCCGATGGAGAGTTCATTGACGGTGGAGGAATTGGTGCGACAAGGGTTCTAAGAGCAGTGGTGAGTGTCTAGTGGGCAGTGCTCAGCAGTAGACTGATTCGGGCGGACTTGATTCGTGACTATCCATGACACCGGGGGTGCGCCCGCTCTTCAACGAATCGCTACCAGCAACGCCGGTCTGTGCGGCGATTGCGTGCATTCCCGGATGATCACATCCGACCGCGGTTCGACCTTCGTGCAATGCCAGCTTTCGTTTAGTGACTCGCGCTTTGCCAAATACCCGCGGCTTCCGGTGCTCAATTGCAGTGGCTATGCCAAGCGATCGCTGAGTGGATAAGCCACTGTCGGTGTCCGCCGGATCCGGCGCGGAGTTCTTCCCTTCTGGCCGCCTCGACTGGGCTTATCTGCCTCACAAAGAGTCACGCCAACATTAATTCCATGTACACATCGGCTCGCTCGTATGCCGAGGGGATTATTCGGTTCGTATCGATGTGCGTGAATCCCAGAGATTCATACAGCCGGATCGCGGGCTTCAGCACGTGGTTGGTTTCCAGATAGAGTCTTTGCGCGCCCACACTTCGCGCCTCTTCGATCGCCGCAAGAAGCAGCCTGCGGCCGATGCCGGCTCCCTGGTGCAGCGGCTCGACAGCCATCTTGGCCACCTCAAATTCCTTGTCCTTCAGACGAATCAGTGCGCAGCACCCAACGCATCGTTTGCCGGCAGTCGCGAAGAAAATCCTGCCCCCCGGATCCAGAATCGTTCCCTGCGGATCGGCCAAAATGAGCTCCTCCTTTGGCTCTATACGGAAGAAGTGGGTGATCCATTCTGCATTGAGCCTTCGGAATGCCGCAGCATCCCCCGGCTGAAACTGGCGGATGCTGATTTCCGCCACCGACCGGGATGGTTGTTCAGCAGAAGTCATGCGCATAACCCCTCCCTGACCCTTCGACGATAGAATCTGAGACATGGATATGTCCAATATCTGAATCATCTTGACTGAGACGATATGAATATGAAACCAAAGATTGAGCTTAGGCATTTACGGTACTTTCTCGCGGTCGCCGAAACCCTGCATTTCAGCAAGGCAGCGGCGCAGCTGGGGATGGCACAACCGCCGCTTAGCCAGCAGATCAGGAGCCTGGAATGGATCGTGGGCTATCCCTTGTTTGATCGCACCACCCGCGGTGTGCGGCTGACCAAGGTTGGTCAGTACTTCAGGGAGCGCGCGCAGAATACCCTCACGAAGGTACATGATGACCTGGAAATGGCGCGGCGGTTGGGGAGCGGCCAGGAAGGCGTTCTGACGGTGGGATTCAGCGGTTCAGTCATGCTCACCACCCTGCCCAAAGCAATCGAACGCTATCGCCGCCTGTGTCCGAGGGTTGAATTGCGGTTGCGAGAGATGGTCACCGCCGAGCAAACGCCGGCTTTGCTGGATGGAACACTAAATCTTGGGTTTCTTCGCGACGCAGAACCGCAAGATGGGCTCTCGATGGAATCGATCCTGCGCGAACGATTCATTGCCGTACTTCCGGCGCGTCATAAACTTGCCGGTAATGCCGTCGTTCGTCCCGAAGATCTGCGAAACGAGCCGTTTATACTCTTTGCGCGACGGATGGGGCCCCTTGCCTTTGATCGGACTCTCGCATGCTGCGAAGGATTCCGGCCCAATATTGTCCAGGAGGCTCCACAGTGGCCGACCCTGGTGCGCCTGGTGGCAGCCGGGTTGGGTATATCTTTGGCTCCGGCCTGTGTCGCAAATTTCGCGGTGCCGGGGGTCGTCTACAAGAGGGTGCGTTCTCCTCATTGGACATCGATTGACATTGGGTTGAAGCCCAAACTCGATAATCCCGCAGTCGAGGCTTTTCTGAGCATCGTGCGCAAGCAATTCTCGAGGAAGAGTGGGGATTCGGTACCCTTCGGGATGGGCGCAGTAGGCCATGAGCCTGGCGCCGGCTGACGATGACAATGCTTTCCGCGAACCTACGCTGCCTTTAACATTCGATCTTCAGTTCGTCCAGCTCCAGGAACTCCTGGACGATAGGCTCGGTGGATTTCTCCATCTCGGCATAAGGACCGAGGAAAATCGCCTTCCCCTCATGCAAAAAGACCACGCGGTCGGCAAGTTTCTGAGCCAGGCGCATGTCGTGAGTAACCACGATACTGGTCAAGCTCAGTTGGAGCTTGAGCCGCTTGATCAGGTCTCCGAGAAGTTGCGCCATCAGCGGGTCGACCATGGTGGTGGGCTCATCGTAAAGAATGCATTCCGGCCGCGCCGCCAGGGCGCGGGCAATGGCCACGGACCTTTTCATTCCGGTGGAGAGATCCGAAGGCAATAGGTCCCGCATTTCCTTGACCCCCACCATCTGGAGCAAGCCGTCAACGATCTGATAGATCTGCTCTTCCGACAGCTCCCGGGTTTCGCGCAGCGCGAACGCCACATTTTCGCCCACCGTGAGCGAGTCAAACAGGGCCCCGTTCTGAAAGACCATGGTCACTTTCTTCCGGATTCCTTCCAGCTGTTCTTCAGAAAATTCGGTGATATCTTCGCCGGCGACGATGACCCTCCCGGAATCCGCCTTGAGAAATCCCATAAGAAGCTGCAACGAGACCGACTTCCCTACGCCACTGCGGCCCAGGATGCAAACGGTTTCGCCAGGCATCACGTCAAAGCTGACGCGATCCAGAACCGGCTTCTCACCGAAAGCCTTTGAAACCTCGCGGAATTCGATGTAAGGATGGTTCAGGGTTTCAGGCATTCGTGGCTCTCAGGTCAGGTCTATGCAAACTGCTGTTACGTTCTTCGTTGCTCCTCTAGTTCCTCTGGAGTATTCAGATTACCGAAAATATCAGGCGAAAATCCTTCGCGTTGCAACTCTTCTTCCTCAATCACCCGGACGTGAATCTCCGGATACAGCAGGTCGATCCGGTTCCGTCCCGCCAGCAATGCGGGTTCAGCGGCATCGGCGAAATCCCGGCGGTAAATGGCGCAAAGTGGCTGCCAGCGGCCATTGCCCCGCGGAATCACGGCGGTCGCGTCAGGCGAATTGCGGGAGCGCCGGATTAAGTATTTCAGGAATGCGCCTGGGACAAAGGGCATGTCTACCGCCAGCATCAAGTTAAGATCTGTCAGCGAAGCCCGCAGGGCGGCGTGGATTCCGCCCAAAGGTCCACGGTCAGGGAATATGTCTTCCACGGCAGGGGCAAACTGGGCAAACTTCTTTCGTCTTCCAACGATACGAACCGCGGATGTAACCGAGCGCGCGATTTCGAGCGCTCGCTCCAGCAAGCTTCGGCCTTCGTAGTCTACGAAAGCCTTGTCGGTGCCCATGCGCGTGCTCTTGCCTCCAGCCAGGATGAAGGCAGTCACGTCCGGCGCGGCAGCGCAGCCCATGCCGCGATAATACACTTTGGGGCCGGGGCCGGGCATGAGGGAAAAGGTCAGTTGTTCCCAGGACCGCGCTAGCACGAGCAACACAGGCCAATGAGTTTAGCGAACTGATTACGAACCGCTCTCAGCGTATTCCGGGGACACGTTAGGGGCGATGGAATGGCCGCGGGAGTGCCTGCGAACGATCAGCAGCCCAACCAGTACCGCGCTGACCAGCATAGCAACCCGTATGTAGAGGCCGACGTGAAAAGCCTGATCACCGGCGGCAGTTCGGAGAAGACCGGAACCAGCACTGATCGTGCAGAATCCGAAATAGAATTTTTCCATCCATCCGCGGGAAATGACCAGGAGCCACAAAAGAATCGAGGAAACGACGGCAAAGACTCCACCAAGGATCCACGTGCCAGTGTGAACCGTGGACGGCAACCAGATGCCGGATGCAGGATTGGCCGCAACCATTTGCCGTACCGCTATCAGGAGGAACACGACAGAATGCACCAGCGCCACGATAGCGCGCTTGCGGTTGGTGAGTATCGAGAATCCCCCATAGGTGACCATACTCTACCCAAAGCGGCGGACTCGGGGCTGTGATCCAGATCACGCGCTGGGGCTCCCCTTGGGAATGGTTCCCAACCGGCTTTTCTGGCACTCTCGGGCCATGCGTTCCCTTAATCGTGCCATTGTCATAACACCATCACAGCCTCAAGATGGGTACGTGCTAAGAGGACCTCAAGACCGAGGCTATTTCGCAAGGGCGACCCAAGGCCGCTCCGAACGACACGCCATGCTGGACGTAAATGCAAAGGCGACGGCTCCCAGGCCTCAGGCAGATCTTTCGAGACCCCAGGCCGGTGGGCACGCCAATTCGCCGACAGGTCGGCCAAGCAAAGAACGTAACCGGCTGGTGATCGCCCTCGCGCTTCTGGTATTGGCTCTCGCTGTCGTCCTAGTGAAGGACCACGACTTCTGGTTCGGCTCTGACGAGGCGGTCAACTCGGACGCGGGCAACTCGGAAAACGCTCTGAAAGCGCACCCGGCGCCTGCTCCCGCCAAGGCGGCACAAGCGGTCGCACCGACAGTAGCTCCAAAAAGCCATCCCGTCCAGAAGGCTCCGGTCGTAGCGGCCGTTCCTGCGCCGAAAAATAAAGAAGCTGCTAACGCCGGCTCTCCGGTGGTCGCGACGAAGCGGGCCGTTCTGCCGCCTTTGGACATCGAAGTGGTCGCAGGCGACACGCACCGGATGGTTCATCCCGGAAGCAAAGTGGCGAAAGTGGAAATCCCGACTGATTCCAATCGCGCCCTTGCAGCTGCAACCCCAGCAGCCAATCAGCCCACGAGTGCAGCTGAGCGCGAGCGTCTGGCATCGGTCGATTTGACCTATCCTTTGCTTGCGCAGCACATGAAGGTGCAGGGATCGGTGGTGTTGCAGGCAGTGGTTGGCGTCGATGGCAACATCGAGGGCCTAAAGGTGATCAGCGGCCCCTCCATCCTAACCGCCGCGGCGCAGCAGGCAGTGCGCCAATGGCACTTCAAGCCCTATCTGCAAAACGGCCAGCCGGTCGAGACCAAGGCCACAATTGTTGTAAATTTCTCGATTCGAGTCGCCGACAATTCTGCCACGACCAGCTAGATTCCGAGCGGCGGTCTGGAAAACGCTGGCTGCCAACTAGATCTATTTCCTTCCGAAGTTCCGTCGTCAATCCCGCGAATCCCACCCAGCGCCCACACGAAAGTAACCTACCCAAGAGCGGGTGGCAGAACCGTGATGATTCCACAAGGCTTAGCGTCCAGACAGGGCGAAAAAACTGCGAAACAGTAGGCCTTTTGGACCCAAGTTGGACCCAAATTAGATGGCTGCGGTGTTCGCCGACACCTTGCGAGGTAGTAACGAACGAGACGAAGTTGAGAACAGGGGTTATCCCCTACCTAGGTCAGATGACGAAGGCTGGCAGCGCAGCGAAGTAAACAGGGGACGCTATCCTACCGTTAAACGGTGAGAAACGGCAAATGACGAGGGTTTTAACGATGTCTCAGCAATGCTCGGCCAAGAACAGAAACGGTAAACGATGTGGCGCATGGACCGTCGCGCAAGGATCCAAGTGCGCTTTACATTTGGACCCGGAACGGGCGTCGAAGTTGGGCTCGAAGTCCAGGCGGAGGACCGCACCGCCGCCCTCACAAAATGCTGCGCAGGAATGGCCGCCAACCACAAGCGGGTATACCGGCTGTATCGCGAAGAAGGATTGGTGATGAGGATTCGTCAGAGACGGCTGTGTGACGCGCCAGTGTCTCCGCAGCGGGAAGCATCTCGAAGCTCTCATTCTGGTTCGAATGCTGCCACACTCTCGAATGCAGTCGAGCGTTTCACGGCGCGCGATTCCGGCGAGCGGATCTGCTATCATCGCACCGCGCCGGCTCGTGCGGACCGGCTGGAGAGTGACTATGTCTTGCTTGCTCCTGCTCGTTCTCTTGCTGTTTCCGCGCGTCGCGCTCGTGTTGATGTGGATCTACTCGACTTACCTGCAGCGGGCATTCCACGGTGGTCTGGTGCTGCCGGTACTCGGCTTCATTTTCCTGCCGCTCACCACGATCGCATACGCATGGGAGCTTAACAGCGGCATGCCGACGGTGGGAATCAATCTTTTGTGGCTGCTGATCGCGGTGATAATTGATCTGGGCGGATTGGGCCACAGTGCGCATCGGCGATGGCGGCGCTGAATCGCGCAGCCGCTGCTCCAGGGGAAATGCTTCAGTGGTCATTTGGAAGCATCTCGCTCCACAACACAAGCCGGTAGATATTGGAAGGAGTTGAAGGAAGTTTTAGCCACGCACGGACATCGCAATTCGCCAGTGCACAATCCTCAATTTCCCATTTTCCACGAAGCCGACACCCAATCGCTCTTCTAAGCTCATTGGAATTTGGGTTAGCAGCCCGTGGCAGAACTACGGAAGATGCGCGAGCGGTGACGAGGTGTGCGGCACCGGAAAGATGGTGCCATCCGCAGGCGAGTCAGGCGATTGAGTCGCCGGATGAAGGAACCGCCCGCCATCCAGCATGACAAAGAGCGCAAAAGTCGCGAAAACATTTGTCCTGCGCGATTGTTCAGCTCGCGCGGCGTACCCGCTCCCAGCAGCTTGCGCAGAATCAGGCTCAAGTTGAACGCTCCTACATGGACCAGCTGCCGCTTCAGAATGTTCTCCCGCCCTCGTAGATGGCAGCGCCGCATGCCACCCGTCTCGTAGCAGTGCGCGAAGCTGCGTTCGATCAACTCACCGCGCCGTCGCAGTAAGCTCTTGCCGTACTCGCCCCGCACTCGTCGTCGGTTCTCGTACACCGCCTGCTGCTCGGCACGCTGGCCTTGCCAGTCGCGCCGTCCCTTCGGCTTCTTCTCCGGTATGTAGCTGCGCACTTCGTAACTCTTTATCCGCTGGACCACCGCACTACTGTGATAGCCCTTGTCCGTCACCAGTTCTTCGATCCCCTGCAGATTGACCTTCGCTTTATCCTGGGGCCGCGACTCGGCTTCGCGTCGGATCTGTTCTGCTACCTGCTCACCGGCCTCGCACAAGGTTTCATCCAGCGTCCTCGTATCGCCCTGGTCGGCTGCCTGCAGCGTCACCGCCACAATCGCGCCCGTGTCCATGTCCACGGCGTGCTCCGCCTTGTGCGCCAGGTGCGTCCGCCCATCCTTCATCTTCGCAATCCGCGCATCCCCGTCCCCCGGGCTCTTCCACTCCTTGTTCGAGGTTCGCTTCTTGCGCTTCCGGTCCAACCGCACCAGATCCTCTCGCGTCGGCGTCTCCATCCCAGACGCCTTCGCCAATCCCCGCAAGAACTCGTCGTAGGTCTCCCCAGTGTCCCGCCGCACGATCGACCGCATGGCCGCATTCGCTTCCAAGGTGGTCGCGTCAATGCCCATCCGCTGCCCCTTCAGCAGTCCCCGTTCCGCCAGCAACCCCAGCACCCACGAGAACACCTCGCGATGGGTGTCGATATCCATCAATCGACGGGTCCGCGAAATCGTCGAGTGGTCCGGAGTCCGCTCGTCCAACCCGATCCGCAAAAACCGCCGTAGCGCCAGCGAATCGGCAAGCCGCCAAGCAATCCCACGCTCGCTATCGATCCCCTCGAAATATCCCACCAGGAGCGCTCGAAAGTAAACCCCCGGCATTAGCGATGGCCGGCCCAGTCGTGCGTGATAGAAGCGGGCACACAATCCTTCCACAAACCCATCGAACCCCGCACCCTCCAGTAACTCATTCAACCGCTTATAGAAAGGATGCCCGGGCGCTACCGCCAACTCCGTATGCGCGATCCAGATGTCTTCTTGCTTCTCCCCGCCACTCCTCTTGTTCATCGCCATGCGCGCATTCTACGAACTATCCCTGTGGATCACATCAGTTTTTGTTTCAGGTACCCAGACTTGCACCACAGGCTGTTAGGGCAGATGAGAACACACTCGTGACCATTAAATGGAAGTCTGTCTCTCACGGAAACCCACGACAAAGCGGCGACTGTTTTCTCTGCAACTAGCATCTGGCATCCCCGTCATCTTTCATGCTTCTGATTTCTGACGATCGCGTCACTGACTGTGTGACAACCTGGGCTCTATTTCTCGAGAATCGGGGTCACACTTCATCGCTATAAGAGAGACTGGCCACAATCCAAGCGACGTGCCCTGAGTCGAGATGTGATCAAGCCGCAAGATGGGCACATCCTTTGTGATCCGTATCGCGCGATCTCTGGATTCAGCCTGCGAATCCTATAGAGCAGCAGGGTCATGAATAATGCAATCAGGAGACCGAAAGAAATGCTAATTAACAGGAGACTCCAATGACTAAAAAGCTTGCGCTGGTGTTGACACTACTCGGCGGGTCGGCAGACGGGTTCTACGAATGGGTGCGTAAAAGCCGGAGCGGCGGCTCCGGCTCTTAGTTCGACTTGTCGCCCTTTTAGTAAAGAGCGATCAAGACATCCTCAGCTTTCGATTGGCCAGTGGCGAGCTGCAGTTCCTTCTCCAGGCTCTTCTCCTGTTTGGAGGGCGCGATCACCATATCGTTGGTGCCCGCACCTCTCCAGATTTCCGACAGGAAATACTGGCCCGCCAAATGATGGAAGACCAGCTTGGCGCCCGAGTCGCGTTGATACTCGCGCCTGACCGTCGACACAGCGCCTGCGCTGGTCTTACCGTTTTTGTGGAGCGGAATTGGCTATTTCCCTGCGCAATGAAGCACGCTTTCCGCTTCCCACAGCCCGATCATTGAATCTCCTCGACGCCCTATCCAGTAGAACGCGACCTTTCTTTCCGGGAAGACCTGCGCGAGTTCCAGTCCCAATGCGTCACCGAAAAAAGACATCGAGCGTTGCAGGTTGGCTGCCGTAAGGTGGGCTTCGAAAAGATCACGAATAGTAATCATCGCACTCCTTCTCCGCAATTCAAGCGACGAGTATTGTCGCATTTCGGAGTTGCAGTGCTTAGAAAACGCAATGGTCGTCATCCGCCCCATTTCACTTGACTCTGGACTGCACTCCAGATTGTATGATTTTGTCATAGCGACCAATCACCAAACCGAGGGCACGGCGATGCAGATCGGCGAGGTCTCGAAACGCACTTCCCTAACCGTAGACGCGATCCGATTCTACGAGAAGCGCAGGCTCTTGCCCAAGGCGGTTCGCAGCGCAGGTCGGTTCCGATTGTACGGAGAGGACACCATCGAGCGACTTCATTTCATCCAGCAAGTGCAGGGACTCGGCTTCTCGTTGCGCGAGGTTGGGGAATTGATCCAGCTTCGAGAGCGGAAGGTGGATGCCTGCGAATCGGTAAAAGAGTTGCTAAGGGCAAAACTAATCGACGTCCGGGCGAAGCTGCAAGAGCTACGGCATCTGGAGTCGGAGTTAGAAATGGATTTGCGAAAGTGTAACCGCGAATTGAACCATCGTCGGCGGCACGCACCCGGCGCGTGCCCGGTGCTCGAAGAGGTGGCAGGGGTGAGCCAATGAGGATTGAGATTCTGTACGTCCCCGGCTGCCCGAACTACCTGCCCGCCGTCGAGCAAGTCGAGAAGGTGTTGTCCTCCGAATCGTTGCAGGCGGAAATTCGGTCGATAGCTGTAAGAACCGATGCCGAGGCAAGGGAGTTGATGTTTTCGGGCTCCCCCACGATCCGCGTGAATGGCGAGGATGTCGAACCCCATCAGACTAGCGTGCCCAGCTTAGCGTGTCGCCTTTATGCAACTCGTAGCGGCATTCCATCAGAGGAGCTACTGCGGATGGCGATTTCAGGCGCGAAGCGGGAGTGAGAAGTCGCATGCGAGTAGCAGAACGAGCAACGCCCGTGGCGGCAGTGATCGCTGTGCTATCGACTCTGGCTTGCTGCTTACCCCTCACGTTTCTGGGAGCGGTGGGGCTGGCAGGAGCGGGCGTCCGGTTGCAGTCATTACGTCCTTGGTTGCTCGTCAGTGCAGCCATCCTGCTCGGGATCGGTTTCATTCAGTTGTACGTTCGGCGCAATCAATGCCAAAAGCGAAGCCCGTTGAGCATCGCCCTGTTCTGGGGCGCTGCTTTAATCGTCATTCTTGTGATCCTTTTCCCACAAGTCATAGCAAGCCTGCTTGCCGGGTAAGATATGCCAACGCGAAGAGTCAAATGCGCGTTTTGGCTGGTCGGGATCATTGCTGCGATTTTGATCGTCTGGTATCTCTGGCTGTCGAAAGGAACGCCACCCGGTCAACCGCCACTCACATCACTGACACAAGAAAATATCGACCAGTTTAAGCACGATTTCAATGGCGCGGGCGACGAAGCCCGGTTGGTGCTGCTGCTGTCGCCGACCTGACCGACATGCTTGCGGGGGGCGTCCGCAATCGAAAATGTGCTGAACCAGACGCATTCACTGCCGATCCGTGTCCTTGTGGTGTGGGAGCCAATCCTGCCGACAGATTGGTCGCGACCCAGTGGGATGGTTCAATCCCGAGTCTCAGACCCACGGGTTATCCAGTACTGGGACAATGACCATCTCGTCGCAGAGGTTTTGCGCCGCCAGCTTTCCTCGGAGCCTAGCTGCTGCCAGCGCAAAGGCATACTTTGGGACTTGGCTGTCCTCTATGGGAAGCAAGCGCAATGGGGCAATTCTTCGCCTGTCTTCGCAGATGGTCCTGTCGTGGATGCAGCGCCCACTCTCGGAAAGCGACTCGCATCGCTCCCAGATAGCAGCATGGGGCACTAACTATTACCAACGAAACCTTCTTGTGTCCGTGTTTCGGGGTAGAGTTCTTCTGGTAAAGGATTCCTGAAGCGAACTCGGTGTGCCTCATTATTTCGGCATCACCACGACTTCGTCCTTCGGCATGGCGTCCAGCGTGGCCTTATCGATGCCGAGGTGGGCCATGACAAGCTCCGGCGGTGTATGAGTGAGCCACTCCGAGAGCGCAAGGTCCTGATAGAGGCTGCTCTTGAACATCTCCAGAAATTTCAAGTCGGTGTCACCCGTATTTTGAACGTAGTGGGGAAGCGTCTTCTGGACATAGCCAACGTCTCCGGCTTGAAAGTCCATTGTGCGAGCGCGGCCTCCAGTAGCGAATACGGTCATTCTTCCCGCACCGCTGATGTAG
>Ga0182015_10000202_pt1 | contig 85895 bp, 87 predicted proteins | sample 712P3MmetaG_FD_120478 | JGI IMG/M metagenome (GOLD analysis project Ga0182015, IMG submission 120478) | Permafrost microbial communities from Stordalen Mire, Sweden - 712P3M metaG | ecosystem: Environmental > Terrestrial > Soil > Wetlands > Permafrost | place: Sweden: Stordalen | collected...
AAATCTCATTGTGATTTTGCTGTGCCTTGCAGCTTTCGGCGAGCATATCATTCGTCGCCATTCTTGGACTGGATTAACGCGGTAACCTGACAAGTGAAAGTGGGTCGCTCTAGTGCAGCGTTGCTTTCTCGCAGGGCGCAATCCAAGAAATGCGTGTGGCCTTCGTGCTGCCCGGTAAACGCGACCTAGGCGCTCCCGTGTGCGTTGTAAAAGAAAAATACCAGCCCCAGCGCCATCAGGACCACTGGCCAGTGGCGAGCAGGAACGAAAAACAATTCACCTTCCAGAGAGATTTTGCGGTGCTGCCCCGTTTTCTTGCCGATAATCTCACGTTCTTGTCCAACCCTGAACCATGGGCGCAGCGCGTATACCAATCCGGCGGCCATCCAAAATGCAACCAACATCGGCCATCCATGAGTTTGGTAGTAAGTGACGCCAAACGCAGTCCGCGTGAACAACTCCGTAACCAACGCACAGCCAAAGGTGATGACAGGAATTACGCCCCCTCGTCCCCAAACGAACATGGGATAGATAGTCCCGTGCTACTCCCTCCGATGCCTGCTACTGCTTCTTTTTTCGTAGACTAGCTTTTTTCATTTCTTCCTCCATTCTTTTCAATCTTTTGCGGTAGCCACGCATATAACCGGCGCGTTTAGCCCGTCCGTGCGGGCTGGTGGAATATTGTTTGCCCCGGCAGCGAGGACAAAACTTTTGCCAGTGCCTAATGGCGAAAAACCATTCGCGGCAGACGCCGCATTGAACTAGCGAATCCAGTTGCCCATCTGCTTCGAGAGTGATGACGTGGTGAGCAGCTTTAGTTTCAAACTCACCTTCGGGCCACCATTCCACCGTCAGCGCGATAGGCAGCTTCCCATGGTTTTCCGAGGCTCCCGAGCCGCTTGCCTTCGTGAACGCTGGCTTTGTCTCCGTGCATCTCGGCCACATCTTGTATCTGCTTAATCGCTCATTAATCTTTTTAATTTCCTCACGCACCTGCGGATTTCCTGGGTCCTGTAAGGATACTGAAACGGACGGTAATACATCACGGGCCTCTCGGATTTGATGTATGAGCTGCGTGGTGCGGGCGCGGTCCGGCCCACCTTCAGGCGCATTGAGCCAATCCACCAAATCGCGCCGCCTTGCGCCCTCTAGGTCAGCAAGTTCCTCTTGTTTCACCACCATTCGTGCGGCTTTCAAGGACCGTAATCGACGCATTTGTGATTTTTTCATGATTACGCATTTCTACAGACAAAAATAGTCGGAGTCAAGCACGATGTGGGCACCATTGGGAGGGGTTGGCCGTGGACAGCAAGGTTTTGGTACTTAGCATCGCAAACGCAGCACGCGTTTTGAGCCTATCGCCGTGGACGATACGAAGATGGATTCGATTGGGTCAGCTAAAAGCTGTTCGCTTGGGCCGCAGGATGATGGTTGAGCCGCAAGAACTTCAGCGGTTGGTCGCATCGAGTCGCGTGGGGCGGAGATGAGCGCACCGTACGAACGAGTGGCCTCACTGCTTCGAAACGTGAAAAGGAAGGGCAGTACCTTGACCGCGTGCTGCCCCACCCACGACGACAAGAATAATTCTCTCTCGGTTACCGAGGGGGAAGACGGTCGTGTATTGATAACGTGTTTCGCTGGGTGCGAAGTAACCGCTATCGTCGCCACGATTGGGCTTTCGATGTCCGACTTATTCGTGGAACACCCTAGGCGTGGAGTACCTACGCCGCAGCCATGCAAACGTGCACCGGTCGCCGGCGTTACGTTGGCCCAGTATGCGGCGGCCAAAAAAATGCCCTCTGACTTTCTGAGTAGCCTCGGGATGTCAGACTTCACTTATTGTGGTCAGCCAGCAATTCGCATCCCTTACCGCGACCAAAGAGGTTCAGAAGTGGCGGTGCGATTCCGCACCGCGCTTGAAAAATCGGCTGAAGTGGACGACAGGTTTCGATGGCGCAAGGGTTCGAAAATATTGCTTTATGGCTTATGGCGAATGCCATCGACGAATGAATTGGTCCTATGTGAAGGCGAAAGTGATTGCCAGACGCTATGGCTTAGCGGTTTTGCAGCCCTAGGGGTGCCGGGTGCAGGTAACTGGAACGAAGAGCGGGACGCAGCGGTTCTCGATAACGTTGACAAGATTTTCGTCGTAATCGAGCCGGACAAAGGTGGTGAGGCCGTCAGGACCTGGCTCGCAAAATCTCGGATTGCGGCGCGGGCAAATCTGATATTCCTCGATGGGTTCAAGGACGTCAGTGCGCTCTTCCTAGATGACCCGGCCCAGTTCGCCGCTCGATTCGAGACGGAAAAACGACGGGCCGTCCCAATGTCGAGCTTACTCAATGAAGAAGACATACGGAAAAAATCCACCGCCTGGGAAAAGTGTAAGTCGCTGGCTCAATCAGAGAACGTGCTGGAAGCATTCAACCAAGCTCTTAATACCCGTGGCGTGGTTGGGGAAGAGCGAACGGCCAAACTTCTCTACCTCGCTCTGACAACCCGATTTTTTAGCCGACCGGTTTCAGTGGCGATTAAGGGTCCATCATCAGGCGGAAAATCGTTCCTCACCGAACAGGTTTTGGCATTTTTTCCCGAATCGGCGGTTTATTGCCTGAGCGCAATGAGTGAGCGCGTCCTGGCCTACACCGAAGCGGACCTTAGGCATCGTTTCTTGGTCGTTTGCGAGGCAGCAGGAATAACGGGGGACTTCGCATCGTATTTGCTTCGGTCTCTTCTTTCGGAAGGCAAGCTTATTTATGAAGTCGTGGAGAAAACGTCAGACGGTATGAAACCGCGGAGAATCGAAAAAAGCGGCCCAACTGGCTTGTTGGTCACCACAACGTTAATTCGGCTCCATCCCGAAAATGAAACAAGGCTGCTATCACTTGGCATCAGTGACTCCCAGGAGCAGACGCAAGCTGTTCTGATAGCGATAGCTAAAGGTGCGGACGAAGTAATCGATTTTAGTCCTTGGATTGCGCTCCAGGAATGGCTGCAATATTCGGAGCACAGGGTAATCGTGCCATTCGCGAGGGAATTGGCGGAGAAGACAAAGCCCGTTTCGGTGAGATTGAGGCGTGACTTTGGGGCTGTACTCGCATTGGTCAAGGCGCATGCGGTACTGCATCAGGCGAATCGTCAGCGTCATGAAAACGGCGCGGTCATTGCAACCCTCGCGGATTACTCTGCTGTGCGGGAACTGGCAGGCACAATTGTTGCCGAGGGTATCGAAGCAACGGTTTCGAAGAATGTCCGCGAAACCGTCGAAGCGGTTCGCCAAATACTGGGCAACGGTGCCGAGGAAGCCTCTCTCATCGAGTTGGCATCGGTTCTGAAATTGGACAAATCTTCGGCTTCTAGGCGGGCGGCCGATGCCATTCAACGCGGCCATCTCAAAAACCTGGAAGAAAAGAGAGGGCGGCCTCGGCGGCTTGTTCTTGGCGACGCTCTCCCTGAGGAAGGTGACGTCCTGCCGAGCGGTGAGCTGTTGCAGTCGTGCAGCCCAGGACCGATGGTCGAGACCCGCCCCCCCCAATCAGATGGTGCGCTCGTAAAAACTACAGCCGAAGCCGCGTTCGAAACTCTCGGGGAAGGGACGGCTGAAGCAAATGCAACCACTAATGTCGCCTGCTCAATTCAAACGGAAGGTGAGTTCGCGGAGGCTGAACTGTGAGCACCGCTGAGCAATTGATTCAGAAGTTCGAGGGTGCAGGGGGGTGTTGACCCGAAATGGGAAGCGCATTCATGCACGGGTACCGAAGCACCAAGCTCATTTGCTCGATGATTTGCGCGCCCATAGGGACCAGGTCGCTTTGCTCTTGGAGAAACGAGAATTGTCAGCTTTGCTGCCTAACGGGACGCGGATTGTGCGCTGGGAACCAAAGGCCGCACCAGTATTCCTAACGCACTACGACAAGGTTACAAACGTTTGGGTTTTTGTCTTGGCAAGCCTCAGAGAATTGGAGGCCGCCTTGGCCGGAAAACGTTGGCAGTCGGGGCACCGGGGCGTACGCGAGTTGACGGACCGCTTGGAACAATGTGGGCTGTACGTGGAGATTAACTACCCGCCCGCACGGCTCAGGAACGGGTAAAATCCTTGATTATTTACTACAGCACACGATGATTTCTGTGAACGACAAGGAGCGTTGCCCAGTCGTCACAGTACGTGAGGCCGCCGCGTACTTAGGTGCGTCGCCCAATCATGTTTTCACCCTAATCCACTCTGGGGCCCTGCCGTATCAGCGCATGGGAAAACGTTTTGTCTTGCCACGGACTGCTGTCGAACAGCTATTACAACGCGGATGGAAGCAAAACGGCAAGTAAAACTCCAGTGAAAGCCTCGGTAAACCTAAGGAACCAAAGGATGCGAAATGTCAAATCTGCTATCCAAGCAGAAGCGCTATGCGTTAGAGTGTGGAAGCAAAAATCGTACCAATAATCGTAAACGGGCCAAATATACGCAATAATGGTGTATAATGAAAAAGAAAGTAAAAACACGAACCAACTTGTATTTGAGGACGGACCAAGTGAAGCGGTTAAAAGTTATAGGAATGAAGAAAGGGTCCTCGGTCGCAGAACTGGTGCGCCAAGCGATAGACAGTTTTTTGGAGAATGCTGAGGCAAGAACGGCAAACGGGAAGAAGCATAGTAGGTAACACCGCGATGTCTATTATCGACTCCAAGTTAACTGAGGACGCTCCTGCGAGACGTGGGCGGAAGGGGGGTGGATGTGTATATCGCCCGAAATTTCGTGGCAAAAATGGAGGAATTCGCCTTGGCGAATGGCGAGTTAAGTTTACGTGGATAGACGAGAAGGGGATTCGGCGCATCCACGATAAAAGGGTCCCGGGTCTTAAAGTAAATAAGTCCATCGCGCAACAGTTCCTCCAAAAGCGCATGGCAGAAGCTAAAGCCTACAAGCTGGTACCAAATGCTGAAGAACTTACATATGAGAACCTCCGCGCTATGCTTATCGCGAACTACGAAGAAAAGGGTCATGCCTCTCTCCTTGTTGCGAAGGATGGCAGCAGGTATATTTCCAGTTTAAGTCCTCTGGACGATTTTTTCGCCGGTCGCAAGGCTGTCGATATTCGAGCACCGCAAATTGCACTGTTCAAAAAAGAACGCATGGCGACAGGGGTCGGTACCGCCAGCGTAAATCGTAGTCTGGCGCTATTGAGGCGAATGTTCTCCTTGGCGGTGAGGCAGGAGCGTTATCCCAAAGACCGCATTCCGTTCTTCGAGATGCTTGAAGAGCCGGAGCCACGAGTAGGCTTCTTGAAGCCTGAGGAATTTGTAAGTTTGCGAGAACAACTGCCGGAGAATCTTCGGCCTGTCTTGGCGCTCGGATACTACTGCGGGATGCGTTTGGGCGAGATAAGACGGTTGAAATGGAGTGGTGTAGACCTAACGCGGGGCGAAATTACGCTGCAAGGGTGTGAGACGAAAAACGGCAGGCCACGAGCCATTCCGTTGATGCTTGAACTTCCCGAAATGCTCAGCATCATTCGACAGAAAAATCCTACCGCGGAATACGTTTTTGGCGACGACCGTCCCCTTGGCAATTTTAGAAAAACGTGGAATTCTGCTTGTGTTCGCGCTGGACTTGGCAGATTCGAGAAGCCAGGGAAAGGCAGAAAAAAATACGTTGGTTTCATTTTTCATTCTCTGCGAAGGACAGCTCTCACAAATATGGCCGACGCGGGCGTTTCGACCCACGCCGCAATGTCCATATCTAGGCATCTTTCTCAAAAGGTTTTCAACGATTATCTTCAAATGGTCGAGCGGCAAGCTAAAGAAGCGAAGCGTATGCTAGAAATCTATTTAGGCCCCACGCACCAGACGCCGTCTGATGAAACGCCGATACTCGAGAAAACTATAAATTAAGTCTGCTCGCAAATGCGCTTTTTCGACGTTCACCTGCTGCTTATTCGGAGCAAAATCATGACTCCAGTGCGTCCCTTCTGGCATTTGTAGCACCCTCTGCGCGAGGCAGAAAGATTTTGTAGGTCACTTCTGGCGAATTTTTAAGCTTTGAGCGTCGCCTTGCAATACGGGTATTTCGAGCAACCTAGGAATTTGCCGTATCGTCCACTCTTCATCAGCATTCGTGAGCCACAAAGGGGACACGTCTTCACTGCGATTTGAGCGGTCGCCTTGGGAAGCGCTGAATGTTCCGACGGGATGGAATGGGGGTGTGTTACCCGCGACTTGCAAGCAGCACAGAATCTGCTCATTCCAGAGCTCAAGGTTTTATTTCTAAAATCGCCCAAGGGACGGAGCTGTTTGCACTTGGGGCATTCTTTGAGGTCTCCGTTCTGAAGGCCCTCAATCGCCGAATGAATGCTCTCGATTGACTGATTGCGTTTTGTTTCTTCACCAAGTAGAAGCTCCCATAATTGGCTGTCCAACGTTTGCACTGGATTGTCGCCAACATTGAACCTGTTGAGTCGCAAGAATCTATAACCGTAACCCTCTAGGACTTTCTGTCGATAAACATGCTCTTCCGAGTAGTAGCTAGCGTAGTTGCTTTCATCAATTCCCGGAAGGTCGACGAAGTGTTCGACAAAACCGTCATACTCCAAAATCAAATTCCGGTCAGGTGCTCCTTCTTCTCTAAAAATCAAAAGGAAATCTACGCGGTATAATGGATGCTCATAAGTTTTATCAAGCTGTTTCAAATATTTTCCAAGTTCGAACTGCGGTATCAATTCCACATTGTCCTTAAATATCAGCCAGAATCCGGTTTGATACAACCAGTTCAAGACGGCTGGCTCCATGGCGGAATTCTGGTCAACTTCTGAGACGCTGCGTTCTCGTTTAGCCTCATCTCGTATATAAGCGTAGTGTCGAAGGGCTTCTCCAATCGAACCATTGTATTCATCAAGCCCCTTGCTTAAAACAAAGTGCATGCATTCTTTGGCTCTGCTAAGCCCCACATTTAGCCGTTGCGCCTTAATTTGGCCTTCCTCCTCAATTTGGACATTCTTCAAGTCCTTGATAAAAACGCCCCACAGCCGGTCATCAGAGCGGGTTGCGACCATGGAGTAATAAATGAGGTCACGCTCCTCGCCCTGGCACGTATCGAAGGTCATAATCTTGAGCTTAAGAGCCTCGAACAGATAATTTCGTTCGGGCATTCTTTCGATTGTTTCTATCAACAATTTCTGTTGGTTCGTGTGCGGAGTGATGATTCCAATAGAAGCAGAGGAATTGCGCTCTTTCAGTCTGCGTAGTTCAGAAATGATGAAATCAACTTCGGTTGTGTTTGTTTTAGAAACCAATGTCTGCTTTCCATCGTCATCCAGAAACGTAAACTTTAGGACATCGTCGATAGCCTTCCCTCGTATCTTCATCACTTGAAGACTATTTCGATAGAAATTGGTATTCGAGAAGGAAATAATTTCCTTGTATCCCCTAAAGTACTTTGAAAGTTGAATTTGATAGTTAGTAATGAGTTCGAAGAAATCTAGAATCGAAGATTTGATATTGAATTTCTCAAGTCTCACTAATTTTTCTTGTTCTTTGGAAATATTGGCGATAACAACTTCTCGAAGCTGGTTTACGTATTCACGGTTCGTGTCCCCTCGGGCTTGTGCAGCCTTCACATTGCTGAATTGCTTTCTATCTCCGAGGATTAAGACTCTTTTAGCGCGAAGCAGGGCAGGAAATGCTTGGGACACGCTAACCTGGGAAGCTTCGTCGATAATGAGTAAATCGAACAGTTCCGCTTCAAGTGGAATATATTCAGCGTAATCTCTAATGCCAGCCAATATGCACGGAAACGCCTTCTTGAGTTTCCCGAATTCTTCTTTTGGAAATTGTCTTTTCGTTCGAATTATGTCTCGGAGTGTCTTCGCGGTTGCTTTGTTGTTTTCGTAGAACTCGATTACCCGTCCATCGAGGAGGTGCGTCATCTGTACCGTGGCGAGGTCTTGGAGGGAGGACTGTTGTTGCCCGTAGTTGACTGGATGAACGTCGGCGAACGTCCTGTGAAGTTTCTGATTCAGGCTCAGATGTCGAATTAATTTGTCGCATTCTGTCTGACTTAGTTTGTTCAGCGAGCAATCGAGCCACGAGATAACCGATTGTTCGCGGATACCTATACGCTCAATACTCTTGGGATAGAGCGGAAAGACGTTTCTCGTTAGGTAGGAACATTCATCTCGCAAGACATTTAACAAGTTTAGGGAAGGTCGCAGTGAAGGTTGAATTAAGAATTGGTGAATCGCAGACAAAGTGTCAAAACCATCGCCGCGGTCCGTCACTTCCTCCCCAATTAGTACGTTTATAGAGGATAAAATACTGTAAGCGTCTTTGAGCTCTGAAAGAATTGCGTGCGGCTTTTCTGTGGAACGGAGGCGAAATATTTGTTGTGCTCGACTGTCATTATCTGCCACTTTGCGGCTCTTGAATAAGTATCCAAACAAAGAGCTTCTGCAATCTTCATAAGTGTGAATGAGATTTCCAAGTGTACGCAGTTGCGCACTAGAAAATGACGGAAAAAGTCCAACGGCCTTGGTATTCTTTTCTGAAAAAGCCTGCAACTTTCCCAGAATGTCGCTAACTCGCTCAGCACGGTCAAAGACTTCGTTTCCGGACGACGGCGCAGACGTATTCCCCCAGCCGAGAATTCGAAGCGCCTTAGCCATCTCAGGCATCTCGGCTTTTGCTGGCCTAAAAACCTCAACAAGTCGGATACAAGCATTGCGAATGTCGTCGAAATGTGTCGCTCCATCGGTCTGACTCAAGAATTCGTCAAGTTCGACTGGTGGAATGGTCCTTGCGGATTCTAGCTCGACCTCAATTAGTTCTCGGATTTCCGCCAAGTCCACATCCCAGTAAGAGACTATCTCCGCTTCGATGTCATCTTTTAAGGTGTTGGCAGTTCTTGTGATGTCGTCCTCAACCTTTTCGTACTCCTTCTTGACCGCCCGATGGTGCGTTTTGATATTGTCGATGGAGGATGTCGAGAGAATCTCGCTGTACGTACTTCCTGTGCGGCCGAGGCGAAGGATGGGATTCTGAAAGTTCTTGTCGAATCTGACGCGGTTCATCGTATCTGTAATCTTGTCCTCGACGACATCAAGTGCCTCTTTCTTGTCTGATAGAACAAGAACAGACTGGTCCTTCTGAATTGCATCAAAAACAACCGCCGTAATTGTGTGGCTCTTACCAGTACCAGGGGGACCTTCGACGGTTACATATCGACAACCATCTTTGTTAAGCGCTGCAAGAATCTGCCGTTGTTCGCTGTTGAGGGGAACGGGGCTATTAAAAACCAACTTCTCGCTGGGAGTCGACTCATCCCACTCGTCTTCTACCTTTAACGTAAACGATTCAGGGTTTCGGTGAATGAAATCATCAATCAGCTTTTGAAATGCAAACGCCAGAGGGTTGTCCTTTCCGAGGGTGAGCAGCCTGAGTATTTCCTCATAATCATTTACGAGCGCTTCATCAGATTTATCAAATGGGGCAAAGGAGCAATCGTTAGAAACCCTCACTGCTTGGCTCCTCGCGACCTGATGAGAGGGGTTTCCAATATCGATGGTTCCGTCAAGCTGGAGAACATTAATCAGTTCCTGCAGCACGGCTGATATAACGCTCGGAAAGTCAGTTTCATGTTGCGCTAAATAGATAATTCGTTCCGAAGAAGACCGAAGCGTTCCACGTCGGTCTTCCTTCCGGTTGACTTCTTGCACCACAAACTCAATTGCACGCTTATTTATGTAGACTTGTGCGTCAAACTCCATCACCAATGCGTCGTCGCGGTGTGTGAGAGCAAACGGTACATAAAAAATCGGATATTTGGCGTTCTCATACGAGATATCGCAAAAATAGAGATACAACTCCTGCTTGTCGAGAATCTTTTGATTGCGTTGCATTTCATAGAGTTCCAGGAACAAATCTCCGACTTTTAAGGATTCAAAGAAGGAAAGAACTCTAGATTTGACCTCATTTAATTCAAAGGCAGCCCGTAACTCCTTGTCTACGTCCGGCTGTTGCTTGCCTATCGTGAGCCTAATCAATTCAGAGATTTTGTTGGTCAAAAGCTCGGTTAGAACGTTGGTGAGTTCATCTTGGGTCAAAAAAACACGGTTCTCATCGCCCAGCTCTAAATTCTGGAGTGGTTTTTCAAGGTTGCTTACCAGCGGAAATACCAAACCACGCTGAATCGCTCGAGTCGTCTCATCAATCGCGAGCGAAAACGCCTTGTCGTATTCCTTTGCAAATGAAACCGCAACGTGCTCGATTTCTGTCGTAATTGCCGAAACAATCTTCGAAATGTCTTCCTCGGAAATCCGCTCGGTCTGTATTCGGATAAGTTCGATAAGACTACGTGGTATCTCGGCTCGATAAGCACCTCTGCTGATTTCATTAAGGAGAGAGCGAGGAAAGGAACGGGAAACTAGATGCCATATTTTGGGGCAGAAGGTGGGATATTTTCTTAGGTTGACGCCTACCAAAAGGCTATTTGAATCCTTAGACCGACCCGTTTTGGGGAGCGCTGTTTATGGAAATCAGTCTCAAGGAAGTCCATAAAATATTTGGCGACTTCCTTGATGAAGAGCAGAGGGTTGCGCTCGTCCGAAGGGACCTGTTTGTTGGATTCCATATGCATATTGCTAACTTACCGAATTATTTACTCTCGAGTTGAAGAAATGTCGACAAAACGCCGCGAAAGACGTACGTGATTTAGAGAACAATCAACTCGACAGACCAACCTCTTTACGGAGTTCTTGCGCTGCCGACTTGACTCGATTGTTGACTAGGATGAATTTCTCTCCAGAAAATGGGTTGGTCCGGGTGAACATCACCAACGTATGTTCGGACCGGAACAATTCTGAATTTTCCGATGCCGCGAAAGGTTGAAACGAGAATGCTATAGACCGATACACCGGCATCGTCGTCTCCGGGCTCTGATTGCATTTCGAACTCAATGCTCAGTCTCACGGTACTCTCTTTCCTCGCTGATATTAATTTACGGCCAATGATAATCGGAAATCATAACCAAAACGTTGACTGTTCTTGGAAATGATTCCGTCGGTTGTGCCGCAGACCTTCGGTGCCGAGCACTGTGAACAGGTCTTCCCAAGTGTTGTGAATTCGTCCAAGAATTACAGCGTGGCCGAAAGGCTTGGGCAAGTGCATGCAAAAAAGACCGGAATGTCCCTTCGACCCATCCGAGGAGTTAGCGCAACCTAAAAGGCATTTCCAGTTATGTCTATTCCAGCGAGTTGTTAATTGCGAATACTACACGGCGTGAGTCTCGGTGAGAAGGGACCGTAGCTCGTTTTGTCCTTCGGGCGTCGAGGGATTTATCGTGTGGTCCGCGTCTTTTTCGAACTGCTCCATGGCGTACCTTATTCTCCAAAGGAATGATTGATTTTCTGTGCCGCCATCCCCGTCGAAAACAACAGCTGCGCTGGTGAGCTTGACGCTTTTGTCGTGGAGAACTCCCTGTGCTTTCTTACACTGCCAGTAGGTATGCGTTACCCTAGCCACGTGCTCAACAACTGCATTTGTGGAAGCGTGAATGTCCACACCGTCTAACAAAAGCAAGCCGTCCCCCACGTTGACAGCCCGCGCCACCGGCCCAGGGATTAGCTCAGCGGGTAAGCGGCGGACCGCTTCCTTGCCAAAAAGCTTTTGGGCGGTCGCCCGACGAATAATCGAACCCTGCGGAACATGATACTTGCTCAAGAATGTCTCAATTCGCCCTGATATTCCAGGCTGCTTTGCCGGAGACCTGAATCCCTTTTGCGGAGACAGATACGTGTGAACCAATATGTTTCGCACAGTTTCGTCAGCAGGTTTAAGGAGAACTCTGGGGCCTGAAATTTGAATCTGTGGCGAGAACTCCGTGACGACGCCGCTCACCGCGATTTGCGAAGCCTTTTCCTCCAATTGCTCAAGCATGAATATGATGACATCCGTGCCATACTCCCTTGAAAGACCGCGAGCCTTACGAGCGTTCCTATCGAAAAGAAAATAGGTTCTTCCTTCATCCCAGATAATGAGAGCCACGCATACCCTCTCTCCATCCTCCGGACGCGGGGAGAAGTACACAATTCGATAAAATCTGCTTGGCAAACTTTCGCTTGTCATCGCCATACCTCCGCGAATAAATTTCGAATGTTTCGCGCCCTTTGTGCGACCAGCGGGACACTGCTTTCTTTCCAATCAATTTGATGTCCAATGGCCGCTTCAAGTGTTGCAAAAGCTGTTGCGACGTGACCCGCTTCAATTTTCTCTATTGCTTCGAAATGAGGGCCCATGGTTTTGTCGTCTTGCAGGATTCCTCCAAGTATGCCCGACGGACGTAATCTTGACGGAATGATGGTCGGAACCGTCGTTAATGGGTAATTGCCCCGAAACGCCTCCGCTTTTTCAAAATCGATGGCGACCAATCGTACGTTGGCGTTTCGCGGATTTTTGCTGCTTTCCCCGACAAGATTTCCCAAGTTTCTGTCTTGGTTTGCCACCATCACATCAAATAAATGCATCAATTTGACCAAATCCGGGTTCTGAACTCGACCTTGCTTTAAGAAAGACTCCACCGAGCGAAATCCCACGATTTCACGGCTGGCGAAAAACAGTCCGGCTACTGAAGTTCGTCGAGCGAGAGCGAACTCCGGAACCTGTAATCCCACATACGGGGCAAGGAGATGACATATAACTTCAGGAACTACTACGTTTATATCCGGTCCCTTCACAAAATAGGTCTGCTCGTTCTGTGCTAGCGAGCGGCGAGGATGCTGGCTGTAAACTAAACCGTCCGGTGGTGTGACCTCTTGGCCCTCTTCGATAAGGTCTAAGACTTCCAAGAATAGCACCCCTCTGTGCTAAATGTGCTTCGCGCCTCGTGAGGTTTCACCGCATTCTTGTAGCTCGTTATCCAACATTCTGCAAGGTCGTACGTTGGTTCCTAAACTTGTGCGGGTCAAAATTGGCTCATTCTCGCGAAGAGCACTCGCGCCAGTTGAGGGTTGCCTTCCAATCTGCCTCAGCAATTTCATTATTCGAATTTGACCCCGGCGTTCCACGCCCCGAAGGTCAATAAGGGCAGCACCCAATCCCGACAGAGCAACGTAAGATTGTCATGGCAGGTCGCACAAATGAAATCTTGGTTGACGCACTCTTGTTGACCTTGAAGGGAACGACTATCCTCGATTTCTCCACACCTCCGAGGACGTGTTCTTTTGCCCACATAAGTAAAAGATTGGTGAAAGTCAACTCGCCATGGGAATTAGATTGAATCGTAAGTGGTTAAAAATACTAGAAAAAAATGGCGCGCCCGGGGAGGCTCGAACTCCCGACCCTCTGCTTAGAAGAGGACCCTGTCGGAAAAAGCATAAATTAATCGGTGCCCACTGTGAGTCTCCACCGCTTAGCCTGTGGGTCAACCGGTCATATATTTTTGCGTTATCTAAGCGGTGCTCTGTGCAGCCAGCATTTCTGCTCACGATGGGCTTGGAAAAACATGCACGCGGCCTAACTGTGCTGCTGTAAGCCAAGCGTTGGGTTTGGGCCGTCTCAGTGGAATGTTAACTAAAATCTAATTGACCTTGGGCTTGAAAGGCTGCACCATGCAGCGGCGGTGAAACCCAAATGACACCTGCGCTTTCGATTTGTTTTCTTCAAGACGCTGCGTCTCAGAGTGTTACCCACTTGGGTCTAAAAACCAGCGAATGGATAATGATTGCGGCGATTATCGTCGGACCTGTTCTGGCTGTGGTGACCCAATTTATTTGGCAAAAGATGAGACAGAAACGTGACCAAAAACTTTGGGTCTTTAGCACGTTGATGATTAATAGGAACACACCGCTGGTACCCGACTTCGTTAGGGCCGCGAATTATATTGACGTTGTGTTCTATGACAACGAAAAAATCCGTGGTCGTTGGAAAACGGTACTTACTCATTTGTCCTCTGACGCATACAAACCTGAAAACTACACCCCCGCTGCTTTTGAGAGATTTAGGGACCTACTCGCGGAGCTTCTTTCAGAAATGGCTGAAGATTTGGGTTACAAGTACGACCACACGCACATCAAAGAGAACGCGTGGAATCCCAGTCAGCATGGGCACGAATTTGAAGAGAAGACCAGAATGCGAAGCGCTGGGGTTCGCTTACTTGAAGGTCTGGTCGAAGGTAATAGAAGTCTAAGCGTCACAGTGGTTGAGCCTTCACCAAACCTGAATCCAAGACCATGATGAGCCCTGAATTAGGGCGCTGTGCCGTGCAACTTCGCAACGCAGTTCGTTTCCTAGCTCTTAATTCGGGCACTCCAGAAGAAAAATTAACCGCGATGTACAACCACACGGGGTTCGGAAGGCATTTACAAAGATGATTTTCCGTCTGGCGTCTTGAAAGAAGAGTTCCTGACCATTAGAGACATGCTAACCCATTCGGGTCAACGTCAGGCGACGGAAAACATCGCCGCAATGTCCGATGAAAATGCAAGCAAGGTCATCGAACAGATTTGTACTTTCCGATTCTATTGCTTATGCCCCCAAAGTGCGCGGCAGTAAATTTCTTCGGGTAGTTTCCCTGGCCGCAATTTCGGTGACGGAACATGGGGTTTTTCTACATGTTTGTTCAGCTTCTTGTCTTGACTGAAGTCGTAGGGTCCACTCCATCCAGTCTCAACATTGCCGTTGGTCACGGATGGGAGTCTTCCGACAAAAACTTCGCAGTGAAGATAGCGCAGCGTTTATTTTTGATTAGGATGCGCCGCTGCATGAAAGTTCGGTAGTCGTTCCTGTGTTCTCCGCGCTTCGAATGTATCAGCTCGTGCGTCAGGTTGTGCTTCTCGGCTTCCGTAATAATCCTGCGAAGCTGAGCACTTAACGATTCCATTTTTCTTTCGAATAGCATCTGCGTCAGGAAGTCATGCCCCGCAAGCCTGTACCGCGTGTGGAATGCCTTCTTCGTGCAGAGCAACGTGAGCATGCGGAGAAGATTCCAGCCCATGTTTTTGCTGAGATGGCAGAGCGGGCAGGAAAGTTATTTCTGGCTCATGGCTTGCACCCGATTCACCTTTATTTCAAGGCGACGATGGTTCACAGAAAGAAGGCCGTATGAGCATTGACAAAATCACAGGCTGGTTTCGGGTTGCCAATTCCAATCCGAAGTTTTCAGACCTTTCGCCTATTGCTGAGTGGCTTGTGGCGTTGAATACTTGTTTTCGACGTAGTACTACGGGAAATTGAACCTTGACTTATCTTCTGTATAATCAGTAAAATACAGTCAAGGAGGCAACCGCGCGGGGGGAACTCTTCCTAGGATGCCTATGGGCATCCTTGCGAAGCAGGAAGAGTTCCCCCCGCGCGGTTGCCTCCTTGACCATTTTCCTAGGTATCTATTGCATTCAAGCGAGCATCTCTTTTAGAGTAGGTGGCAGTAAAGCTTCCCGACCGCCACGTGGCGAATGAGCACGAATCTTCAAAGAGCGGGAGAACGAAAATGGTAACAACTCTGAGCCAGCTAGTTGCGATGATGGAGAGAGGCACTATCCCGACTTGGCTCCGCGACCAAATTACGTCCAAGAAGGCACAGATTGCAGATGTTCTGCGTCGGGGCGGCGAGTTTGAACTCAACGGGCCGAACGGCGAACGTGTGAGCATTCGTACAGAAAAACAGGTGGCGGCGGCGTAGCGGATTAGTTCGTGCTTGCTGTACTTTTTTCCCTCCTTCTTACTCTTTATCTCATAATTCCCGAAGCAATTTTTAGAACGATTTTTGGCTGGTACGTCCCTCCGAAAAATTTCGTCATCTCAACGGCTGAAACGGCCTATAAGGCACTGGTCGTGGCCGTCCTTCCCTTGGCTCTCGCGTGGGTTGGTTCGTGGTATATGCCCATCATGAAAACTTTTCCGTTCCCGGTGAAAGGCAATACGGCAGAAATGCGACGGTCGGACTATAAGTTGTTAACTTCGGCGCTCTACAGCGAAGAAGAATACCGTAACTCCAAGAAAGAGTTTTGGCAGACCTTCACAAGATGTTCAAGAAGGCAAGCTCGCCTAATTGTTTGGTACGTGCTCTTCATTGGACTAGAAGCATGGATAGCCGGATGGCTAGCCGCAAACTATGCTAAGTACAAAAACGGAAGATTCTACAAATGGCTCACCGATAAAGTATTGTTTTCCTACATTTCGGAGTGGCACCCTTTGCTGACACCTTATGCTTTCGTTGACAAAGACACTACCGTCCAAGCGGACATTCTCTGCACGAATGGCATTCTCTATCAAGGTGTTGTGACCCAGCACTTCCTAAAAGACGGGGCGCTAACCGGAATTTTCCTCACAGAGCCGAAGCGATTCAACCATGACCGCTACGTCAAGGACAGGGAGAGGCTAAGGGCAGACGGAAAAGAAGAAACGCCAGACAAGCTAACCTATTGGCAGTCAATCCCCAGCAAGAATTTGTACTTTTTTGCAGACAAGATTTTTAATATGAATCTGACTTACAAATCCCCAAGTGGAGAAATTTTTGATGAGGAACTGGTTCGGAAGCTCATCAACGAAATCATGGGGTCAGCACTGACTGTAAAAGACATTACTATCACGCATGAGAAGATGCCAGAAAAGGACGAAGGCACTGAGGAGCCGGAATAAGGTGAACCCTTAGCCTTATTGCTATGCGTCGTGCCGAATATCTTTGAGATACCTGTGGGCTGGCTTTGAGCGAGGTAGGACGAATCGGTTCTGTAAGTCAAAGACTGGTGAAAGTAAATCCGTATCACTATGCGCGTAAATATTCAAACTATTGAAAACACGCAATTAAAATGGCGCGCCCGGGGAGGCTCGAACTCCCGACCCTCTGCTTAGAAGTCGCTTGAGTATTTTTATCAAAACTTGCCGGGGTGAGCGCAAAGCAGGGGGAAATCAACAAGTTGCGACAACTTCTGATCAACCACTTGCTCCTTTTTCATCACCTTTAAGCAGGCTTTTTGCTGCCATTTGTCACTATTAGCATTACGTTTTTATGACGGCAGGTCATGCTTGCGTCAGCGTCGCGATCGAGCGGGACGGCCCGCGAACGTGCAGTGATCAAAATGAGCGGGCCTCATTTCATGGCGAAGCTTTTCTCGAACAGTTCCAGTGATAGTTTGGCTCCCTCCTCTGTAAGCGCGACTGACTTGGCCTTCGTTGCCGGATTTGAGATGTAGCCTTTTTCATGCAAGGAATTCATCACTTGCCAGTCGTGGCCCTTCCAGTTTCTCAACCCAAATTTGTCCCTGAAGGAAGTCAAATAGAGCAGTGCCAAAACCGTCTGTTCAACTTTTTCCTGATCAATGTCCATCGATCACCACCTTACAGTCCCTGAACACAAGAGACCGAATCTTTCCATTTTTGACCAAGCACCTTCATACTCCCTTGCCTCTGTGAAGTCGAGAGCTTGAGGGATGGATCGAATTGTGCGGTCTATAGCCTGCCGTTGGGAGGCGGCCGACCATGAAGCGCAAAACCAAGGAGAGGCAGACCCGACTGAAGACAAAGCTAGGCCTGCCCGATTTGGAGCATGCCAAGGTGGCGGTGATTGTTAGCCTAAGATCATTTGAATCGCAGCGCAGCTATCGACACTCGATCGATGAGTTTGTGACTTGGTATTGCTCCGCTCCGCGACTGTCGTTCAACAAGGCGGTCGTTCTCCGTTACCGACTTCATCTCGAAGATCGTCACTTGGCTGCCGGCACTATAAACGTCAGGCTGGCAGCAGTCCGACGACTCGCCTATGAAGCGGCAGATACCGGGCTCCTGAGTCCGGACCTGGCCGCTGGTATCCGTCGCGTGAAAGGCGCAAAAAAACTTGGTTGTCGACTCGGGAACTGGTTAACGGCCGAGGAAGCTCGAACGCTTTGGCAACTCCCTGACCCTACCATTCTGAAGGGCAAGAGGGACCGGGCGATTCTTGCTTTGCTACTGGGTTGTGGCCTGAGGCGTCGCGAACTGACTGAACTCACGATTGATCACTTCCAACGTCGCGAGGATCACTGGGCTATCGTTGATTTGATAGGGAAAGGTGGCCACGTTCGAACTATACCGGTGCCCTCGTGGGTTAAGGGAACCGTTGACGATTGGCTCTTAGCGTCGAGAATCGTCAACGGGCGGTTATTTCGTTGCGTGTGTAGGATGGGAACGATCTGGGGCACCGAAATGACCGAAAAGGTAGTGTGGCATGTCGTTAAGCAATACGCGGGCAAAGTCGGAATTCTAAAACTCGCGCCACACGACCTTCGAAGGTCGTGTGCTCGTCTCTGCCACAGTGCTGGGGGCGAGCTGGAACAAATTCAGTTTCTGCTGGGCCACGTCTCGGTGCAGACCACTGAAAAATATCTCGGCTGCAAACAGCGATTGAGAGAGGCCGTGAACGACAAGATTGGAATTGAACCGGGCCCGTGAGAGCCAAAACCGCATGTCCGACTATCTCAGATGTGGATTTGCTCAAAAGCAGTTGGTCGAGTAGCCGGGCGCCATTGCTGGCGCCCAGCACTCCAAGAACCGAACATGATATGGGCTTGCCCCGAATAACGCACGACACTCTGGCAGCGGGCCTCCGCCAGATTAGATGCCCGAACGTTCACAATTTTGTGGAACCCACGCAGGACTTTGGCCGGCACGACTTACCAGGAGTTAGGGGAAAATTGCCTGTCTGGGCACTCAGCACCTCAGCACCTCTGTCAATTCTTCCCCGGCAAACATATTCTGTAATGGACCATGCTACGCAAGATAGTCCTCGGTGTTGCTCTGCTCGTCGTCTCCCTTATTGGCATCGGCCTGTACCTGATGTATTGGTACGATTCGAAATGGGAGCAAGAATCACGGGAGCAGGTGCAGAAGCTGGAACCGAGAGTGATAGCAGCCAGCCGAAGCGTTACTAAAAAGGTCTTTTATGCGGGTTCCGACCTCGGAGAGATTACAGAAATCCTCATTGGATGGCCCGCAGGTCGCGAAGGGGCGGCGCTAACGGTCGTGGGTAATCAAAAGGTCGATTTTTTGGATGCGAACGCGGGACTGAAGAAGCAAATCACTTTCTCCAAATTCATAGCCTCTCCGCGTCAAGTGGTGCAGTTAGATGCAGGTGACGATTACGGCTTTCTCAACCGAGACCAGAGTTGGGCCTCAAATGTAATCCTTTTCGATAAGTCGGGCCAGGAGTTGTGGAACTATCCTAGTGGAGTCATGAATGGTGTTGATGATTCAACTGTCGGCGAAGTGGGCCCAGACAGGAAATCAACGGTAGTCGTTGGTTTTAATGGCGGCGGTGGCCTTATCCTTGTCAATTCGCAAGGAAAAAGGATTTGGCGCAAACCGGAGCTCAATGTTTGGCACGTCGAGACGTTGGACATCAAAAGCGATGGGCATCGGGAAATTCTGCATACCAACGCTCGCGGTGAGCTACTTGTTCGCGACGCAACTGGCGAGGTCATCGCGCACTATTTGCCCGGCTATTACGTTTCCCATTTTTCGCTAACCCGCTGGGGCAACGAGCCGCAGCCAACACATATCCTAGTTCCAACGAAACAGAATAAAGACGGGTGCTGCAAGAATGTTCTTCTAGTGCTCGGTGCAGAGGGGAACATCGTTGCAGGTTTGGACGCGCCAGACGGTGACTGGATTCATAGGGCAATCGGAACCTCCATACAGCAGAAAAACGACGCCGCGCTCTATGCAGTACTTCAAACCGGAACTTTGCCACGTTCGCTGCTCTCCATCTACGACAGTGACGGCAAAATTACGTACCAGGAAATCTTAGGCGACCGTTGCCTTGCCATTAACACAATGCATACGGACCTTGCAGACCGATTGCTAATCGGATGCGGAACGTCGGTTTGGGAGTATTCTCTCCTGACGCGACCTTAGGTCCTGATTAACGCGCTACTCGTAGAAGTGCAGTCCGCTGCGAAAGCTGCTCGGGCACTTGTCCGGTTTTCCGACTAACCAGGAGTTAGGCCAGACCGAACATCTCAAAGGCTGTCGGCGAACATCTTTCTATAATGTCGATACCAATCACTCTGGAAACGTTCATCTGGATCGTATTGATTTTTTAAGTGGAGAAATTGTGCAAACTGGGGATAGCAATTTTCGACCTGGCTACGGATGGCATCGCGATGATATGTCAGATAGTACGAACCACCCCGGCGTGCGGCCATATCGATTAATCTCCGGAAGGCTTGAGCGGTGCGTTGAATCCCTTCCGGACTGTGCACGACATGCAGATTAAAGATCGTGCAAGCATAGGCCTGTTTCGCCCATGGAAGAAAGCTCTCATCATCGCGCTCGATGAGGCGCACGGTGCCATAAATCAATTCAGTTTCGTTCTTGCGGAAATCTTCCCGCGCCTCATTGAGAAATCCCGCCAAGTCCTGTCTCGGAACATCGATCTCCGTAATCATCTCGGTTGCTGGATAGGGCGCGTGGAGGCGGGCATCGATTTCACGATGGTAGTTGTCCGGGTAAATGCTCAACTGATGCAAGTCTGACCAGTAAATCTGCCCGTTTGTCGAGAGGTAGTATTCTGCATATCGATTGAACGCCTGTTTTGTGTCGGCGTGAGCGAGGTAGAGAAGTTGTCTCCAGTTTTCGTCAGTCAACTGCTTTTCATTCATCGGGACGGGGGTATCGAGCGAAACAGGCTTGTAGCAGGAAAATACGCCCTTGTGCAGGAAGTCATCCGAACCGCGCTCGATGGAAAACTGGAAGTCTCCATACTCAAACCCGTCGACGATCCGTTTCTCAAAGGCTTCGATCAGCGTTTCGGTCGTCCGGATTTCTACCACCCGCTGAACCTTTGTTCTCGGCACCAGTCGCAATCGGAGGGAAGTAACAATTCCGAAGAGGCCGTACCCTCCGTGAACCAAACGGAACAGCTCTGCGTTTTCACTTCGGCTACAGGTACGTGCCATTCCGGCAGCGTCGATCAGAACAAAAGATTCAACGTTGCTGATAAACGGTTTCATTGTCAGCCCGCGCCCGTGCGCGTTTGCCGCTATCGTTCCTGACAATGTGAGTCGATCCGCCCCTGTTTGTTTTTGTGCGATTCCCCAACTACGCAGATCTGCGCCCTGCAGGGCGAGGTAGCCGTCGATCAGCTGCGGCCACTCGATTCCCGCCTCTGCCTCGATTATCCCGGTCTCGCGATTCAGATTTAGTATTCGATTTAGCTTCCTCACATCCACGAGCGCTGTATCGGTGCCAAATTCCTGTCCGCCCATGGCGTGGCGTCCGCCGCAGATGGAGACGACCTTTCTAGTTTTTTGCGCAGTGCGAATGATTCGACGCACATCTTCCGCCGACCGTGGCTGCAGAATTTCCGAAACGTGCGTAGGATTCAACTGAGAATGTACGTCGTTAACTTCCGTCGATTCCGACGATGCGCCGAGCCGGTCAGGCACCACCCGGGAAGCCAAATAAGCACTCGAAGTGGTGATGAATTGTCTTCGTGAAATCATTTATTTCCTGGATGTGCCGGGAAAAATGTATTCAGAACACGAACGGTACGAGACGCCAGGTCCGATTCATGTATTGCTTATAAGCGTCGCCGAGCGCCGCGCTGAGCGCTTGCTCCTCAATCGGTATGCGATACAGATAGGCGAATCCTAGGCAGGACATCGCCGCTGCGAGTCCCGCCCAATTTCCGAGTGTCAACCCGAATCCCAACAAACTCAAAAGCGCGCCACTGTAAGAAGGGTGACGGACATAGCGGTAAGGTCCTACTTCGATTAACGCTTGCCCACCCTGTATCGCAACATCGAATGTAAAATACTTCCCCAGAATTGCGGCGGAGTACCAACGAAGCGCTACTCCCATCAACATCAAACAGATTCCAATCAAGAACACTGCGTCTCGATTCCACGACATCGCGGCTTGCGGCAAAAGTGCGGCGATCACGACAGCCATCGCGATACCAAGCCACCAAAGGACCACAATTAGGTTGAGAGAACCCCGATCACGGGCCTGTGAGGAATCGCTCGATCGCTTAACTCTCCAGGCCACGACTTCTGGCAATATCCACGCGACACACACAACCCAGAAGATAACGTTGAGTATTGACTTCGAGGAGGACGGCAAATGGAACATTCGAATTCCTTTTCGCGCAGTTTTAAGTTTATGCCCGACTCTTGCTCGATGACGTTCACAACACCGTTCGCGAGTTCTAGGTTCGCAATGGGGTGAAAATGGGGCTAACTCCTGGTAAACGCCGAAACCGTCCATGTGGATTTTCAAGTTTCCGATTACCCGACTTACCAAGACTTGACCACGTGGTCGTCGATCACTTCCGGTTTGCCGACATTCCGGAAGCCGTCAAGGCCCTAGCGCAGTGGACGGAAGAATTCTCGGATATCCTGTGCGAGAAGGCTGGGTTGCTCCATGGCGGCAAAGTGGCCGCCCTTAGGCATGACCGTCCAACGCACGATATTGTAGCCGCGCTCGGCGAGGGAGCGCGGCGGAATAGGAATCTCCTTGGGGAAGACGGCCAGCGCCACGGGAACCTCTACGCGGTTTGTGGGCGAAAGTTGAAGCGGCTGCTCTCGCGTTTCATAATACAGGCGGGCAGAGGAGTTTACGGTCTCGGTTACCCAGTAGATCATCACATTGGTCAGGAGTTCGTCCTTTGTGAAGATGTGCTCCAGCTCACCCGCGCAATCACTCCAAGTTCGGAACTTCTCAACAATCCAGGCCGCAAGACCGACAGGGGAATCGTTGAGCGCGTAACCTAGAGTTTGTGGCTTCGTACTTTGAACATGGCTATAGCCGCCCTCAAGATCCCACCAGGCACGGAGTTCCGCGAGGTAGGACTTGGCAATCTCGTCGTCCGGGGTTTGGTTCAATGTGCCGCCGAAAAGAAAGCGACCGGCAATGTAGTTGAGGTGAATGCCGATGATGCGGTGCGCGTGGTCGAGGCCAAGGGCTGTCGAAATGGCTGAGCCCCAATCGCCTCCCTGGGCAGCGAAGCGCTCATAGCCGAGCTCCGCCATCAATCGGGCCCAGAGTGCTGCCACCTTGAAGGGATTCATGCCCCGCTCCGTAGGACGGTCAGAGAATCCATAGCCCGGTAAAGAGGGGACGATCATATCGAAGGCGTCTTCCGCCCTTCCGCCGTGCGCCGCGGGATCGGTCAAGAGCGGGATGAGCTTCACCATTTCGACGAAGCTTCCCGGCCAGCCATGCGTGACAATGAGCGGCAATGGTTTTGGATTTTTACTGCGCACATGCACAAAGTGGACGTGGAATCCATCGAGTGCGACTCGATACTGGGGGAGCTGGTTCAGCGCTGCTTCTTGCCGCCGCCACTCATAGGCGTTCTGCCAATAATCGGCCAGTGATTTCATATAGCTGAGACTTGAGCCCAACTCCCAGCTATCGTTCTCGAGCTTGTCCGGCCAGCGCGTGGCATCGAGCCTGCGCCTCAGATCTGCAAGCAGAACGTCCGCCACATGGATGGTGAACTTTTCAATGGCCATTTTGATCCGCCCTCAACCAAGTATAGATACGGTCCGCGTTCAACTTCTTCTGATTGTGCCTGGATCACGGGCAACCCGGAAGTAATCCTCAACTCCTGGTAAACGCGCTTATCGTCCAAGTGAAAACGGTCAAAAGCCACGTGATGTCCGGTAACCCGACTAATCAGGAGTGTCTCGTTCTAATTTCTCAACAGCGCGGAGGACTGAGGCGCGCATAGTCAAACTGGTGTCACCTAGTGCATCTTTCAATGGAGGGATGGCTGATTTATCGCCGATTTCTGCCAACGACCAAGGAACGACCTCCTTGACGTCTTCGTCCTTCAGCAAGGCAATGAGAATGGGAACTGCCCGCACATCCTTCAGATCCCCAAAAAGGTGCACGGCATAGTAACGGTCCGCGCGAATTTGTCGAGCCGGATTCGGTTGTGCCGTGTCGTCGATCTCGAACACGGCCCGTTTGGGCGAACGGTCCTCCAGAATAGCGTGGATAACCTGAAAACCCCGATCATCGCCGAGTCTTGCGAAAACGAACGCCGCGTTGCCTCTGCGGTGCATGTCCTCACATCGAAGCCAGGGTTCAAGCCGTGGAAGCACACTCTTGTCATGAAGAGCGACAATCTTCTTGGCGATTTCAAATTGTTGCCAGAACACCGTCGTGCTCTCGAACTGCTCAGCAAGGCCGCCCAAGGTCTGAGGGAGAGTTATCGACGGAACACAGATGCTAGCCAGCAGGCCTGCGAAAATACCGAGAAACCCCCGTGCCATAGTGATGACTCCAAAACAGGACAAATTCTACGTTAGCACCAAATAAAGACAAACTGATTCTTTCCAGAGTCCTGGTGAACGCGGTTATCGTCCAAGTGAAAACGATCAAGAGCCACATCTCCGGTAACCCGACTTATCAGGAGTTAACATTCTGCGAGGTGGGCGTTCATCTCAGCCCGTTCTTCGGTATACACTCCACTCTATGAAACCGCTCGTTGTGTTGTTGATTTCTTGCGTGCTGTCCGCGGCGTCGGTCCGTCAATCCGAAGATAAAATTGGATGGAATGAAAATTCTAATTCCACGGGCGCAACGCTTACCTTAAAGGAATTGGGGCGAAGTCGAGTCAACGGGCAGACCATGGTTACTTATCACGCGTTCGCTACGGGGCTTCCCAAAGACGTGGAGTACACCTTATGGACGAAGCTCGTGGGTAGCGCCCCCCAATCGCCTTTGGATGCATATATCAATAAAGACGGGTTGGTCGTGAATGTGCTGGCTGATGCAGCGCACAACGTTGTTGAGGACCCCATAGATTTGCAAGTGTTTGCGGGACGCGGCGAGCCTAAAGAAGTCGCATTGATTTCCGACGATAGTCGCTATAAAGCATTTGCGAGGGTCATTCCATTTCCGATTGAGGACTCGGTGGGTCCATGCAAGCTTTCCGCGACAATGTCAGCTCCAAATTATCTCGGCGTCACAATCGTCGTAACTGGATTGCAGCCGGAAGAAGAAATTGAAGTCCAACATCGGTCCGGAGATGAAGTGGGTGTGGAAAAGCGCACGGCAGGAAAAACGGGAGCCTTTGTCGCTGGCTTTTTTCCATCAGTGAAAGGGCAAGTTTCTGGACATCTTCGTGTGCTCGTAAAGGCTAAGGAATGTGCCGTGCGAGTGGAAGTTCCTTGGGGACAGGACAGCTACGCCATTCAGTGAATCACCTGAACGGACCGAGAAGTTCCAATGGCAGTCTCCGATTCATTAAAAGGAATTGAATCAATTCTTTGGATGGTGCCTGGTTAACGCGCTAACCGTCCATATGGTTTTTGAATTTGCATGGTACTGAGATCGTTCTCGACTGTTCTAATTTTTACTGGACGGGCGACGGGTCCCGAAGCAGTGGAAAGCGCGAGTCCGGGCCCAGCGCACACAATGAATTAAAGGGAGAAGAAAGTTAGCGTCCGCGCCCGGGCTTCTCGTGTTGGTCTGCGGGGTGTAATTCCTTGCCGAACACTTTAGCTGCCCAGTCCGGTGTCGTCTGTGCGGCTTTACCAAGTTTGCCGCCGATGAAATGCGCCACTACGCGGAAGCCGTGGCGATGCGCTGTGTTGTCGTACACGAGCAATTCATCGGCATGTTTGGAGACTTCGCAAAGATTCTTGGCCGACTCCCGATAGGAGTCAATCACGCTAGACACGGGCACGGCTTGTCCGCCTCGACTCATGCGCACCAACACCCGGCCCACATTCAAATTTGCGTCTTCCGTAGAAATAAAAAGAACCTTCGTCCAAAACCCCGCTGCCTTAGCCCGCTCGAGCAGCTGGGTGTCCACTCGAATGTCTTCGACGGCAAAAGAACGCCGCTCATCAAGAAACGGTTGTTGCTGGTGTCTCAATGGGGGAACAAGTGTTGGAAATGGCTCTTTCAAATAGCCTTCGTAGAAAGTTGTTTTGCCGGCACCCACCGGCCCCGCGATTATGAACAATGCTGGCTTTTGCCGGCTCAGGATGCGATTCCCTCGTGTGCAGCTTTGCGCGGACCTTTCGGACGCGTGGGCTCAAAGCTTGTCTCTAATTTCTCAACCGGGGTTCGCTCTCCGTCAGGTGTTACTTTCACCGTCGCTTTCAGGTTCCGATCGTACTCGTAGTACGTTCCATTGGGTTCTTCGGCCTCGAAGGGAACGGGTTGCATTGCCGAAACCTGAGCAAGCACTTGATGAAGCTCCCGACGTTCGCCCTCCGACATGGTGTCGTACGAATGCACGGACGAACCTAGTCCCTTGGCTGGTTTTTTGAGTTTAGCTTGTCCGCTCTTCGAGTAGTAGGCCAGCAGGGCGCTGTTCACGAGCTGATTCATCGAACAATTCCGCTTCTTGGAGACTTGATGAATACGCTTGCGAAGTCGATTCAGGATGACGACTTGCGTTTCTCTACCGGTTTGCTTCTGTCTGGACTGAAGCTTGACAAGCTCGACCATATTCAGGTCGACCGCCAGAAGCGCATCATTGATCGAAGTCGACAGCTCTCCCAAGTATCGCGGTTTATCTCGCAGGAGTTCGTCGAGGGAACTCAAGAGCCGGACATTGTAGACGCCGAACTGAACGCTTCGCCGTTTGGGCACGATTCCTTACAGTCTTCAGGATGGGGTTGCCGCAACTGGAGATGAGTCTCGGCTCATACATAGAGATATATACACCACCCTCGCCGCGGGTTCAAGCCGCCGCTCAATTTCGCAAGAGTGTGCGTATTTGGAATCGTGATCTGCCCAATCTGCCCACGTTGCTGCAATATGCATTCGGAAGCCCAGCGAAAGGTGATCGCGAATTAAGTCTTGGCCTCACCAGGCAAGGAGCGATGATCTACTCCGACGACCTTCTGGCTGTTGCAAAGCGCATCGGCTGGTTGGAACTCCAGAAGAGGCCCTTGAATTTTCCGAAGCGCTTTCTCACCTACGCTCTGACATAAGCTTCAGACGACGATATTGAAATTCTCAGGAAATATTTCAGCGAGGATGATTTCAAAGCGACATTCGATATCCCGCCCCCGGGATTTTCGACCGACGCTCATGAGCCAAATGGAATGAACGTTACAACCGCACTCCGTCCCGCCTCCCGAAGAGCGTCGATCCCGCGACCACCCCCGACTTCTCTCCCCCCAAGTGTTGAAAACATCAGCGAGGTTTACCGATTGCTTTTTTCATTCTAGTCCTCAGTTCCTGGCACCGGCGTTTTCACATTCCGTGTACCGCGCCAGTGGAAGCCAGGCCTATTTTCTGGTTCTAGCCGTCTTAGATTCGCAAACGGGTCCCGCTCTTCAACTGCCTCCACTTTTGTTCCCTGCGCGTCTCGCGCCTCGGGAGGTTTATCCTGTTTTCCCCAGCTGCTGGGCGCGGTTGGCTTTTTTGCGTTTCTGCTGCGTGAGACGGTCTGGTGAAAAACCCGATAGCTCATCTGTAGCCCTTCTCCTCCCAGAGCTACCCAAATCTCTTTAAGACCATGCCCGCACCTCAGCGCCGTCTCGATGCCCGGAAGAAGAGATCGAATGAGCGCAGCTTTTTTCTGGGGCGGCGTGGCGGCTAGTTTGTTCAGGCACTGACGGAAATGTTCCATTTGACAGGTGCTCTGATGCTGCTATACATATAGCACTATGGCATCACGACGTAAAGCTAGAGCCTCCGTTTTGTCGGCAGAAATCGACAAGAGTCGACAGAAATCAACCGAAGTCGACAAAAGTCGCCCAAAAGTCAACCAAAGTCGGCAGAAATCAACAAAAGTCATCAGTTGTCAACAGAACTCAACACACTTTAACCACGAATAGGAGTGCAGTGCCGAGAATGTCGGCGGATCATCGGCGAAAACACGCGTATTGGAACATAAAGGGTTGTGGCGACGTTGCGCGTGTTTCTACAGGCAAGTTCTTATTTTTCAGAGGGAAGGGATGTGGCGGCTTTTGCTCAGGAAGTGGCACAAATGTGCCACCCAAAATCCTTCCACGTTTCTCGGCTCTTCGACAGTCTAAAGGGAAGGAAATATATGGCAAAACCCAGAATTGAGCGGAGTTTGTTATTTCCGAACAAGGAATTCCGAGAGCGAGTGCGGAAAGCGTCGAAGGACCGGGGCTTCCGATCCGAACAGGCATTTATCCTCGCCGCTTGCGAACGCGAGATTCGCAGGGGCGATGAAACCGAATCCGTAACGCAGTTCGAGGCGCGCATCGCAGCCACACTCACGAACCTGGCGAAGCAGGGGCAACATCTTCAAACACTCGTAGAGGCGCAGGTCGCCATAACGGACGTGCTCCTGAAGTACGTCATTACCTGTGTTGTGGAACCCCCAGAAGATGCGCTCCCAGCGGCCCGCGTTCGCGCCAGGTTGCGCTACGACAAGCTGATCCGCGCGGCGGCAAACGAGCTCTCTAACAAAAATAGGGATACGCTCAGGGCGATGGTAGTCGATTACTGACGAGACGCCAGGTCGTTTGCGACCGGGGGAGATCAAGCCATGGCCAAACTACAGTGTGGCAAGCCCATTGTTGCAGGAGCTTTTTCCATGGTACTATATGTATAGTATTGTGGATTAGACTTAGAAACGCGTGAGTCTTCTGTCTCTCGAGACCCCGCATTGCACAACACGCGGGGCAAGCCCAGACCGAGGATCGCGACAACGGTCCCAAGAGACCACGCTCGGGAAACTTTTTGCTCCGCGAGCTGGAGGAACCATGAATCGCACAACAGGAATTCATTCGCAGGGGCTCGATAATGAAGGTCAAAATCAAAAGGTCACGCAACAACACAGCACGAATGGCGACGGTCCGCGTCTTGTGGCGTGTGTTCTACTTTTACCCGAAGATGCCGAAGTTCTCGCTGGTCTCCTCTGCAACCTAGCGACGAATTCGCATGCCTCCCAGGATCTTGACGCCCTTGCAAAACCCGACCGGTTCCTCGGCCCCGAGCCCTCGGATTTCTGGCTGCTGCATGTTGAAGCGGCGAAATTCCTTGGCGTCTCGACAAGTACCCTATATCGCTATGCGTCCCAGGAGAGGGTGGAGTGCCGGAAAATTGCGGGACGCCTCGAATACCGTCAGTCCACGCTTGAAAGACTCAAACAAAAACAGATACGCCCTGCTCGTCTTCCGTTTCGATCTGGCGGTATAATCCCGCCAGCGCTTCACTCCGGCAAGTGAGAGGAGCGCTAGTGGGACTGTATCGAAGAACGGACTCGCGTTTTTGGTGGATGAGCTACACCTGGAAAGGCGAGCAGTATTTCGAGTCAACCAAATGCAGGAGCAAGGCTCTCGCTAACAAGATACTGGGTAAGCGCGAGGGTGAAATTGCGATGCAGATGTTCAAAGTAGGCCAGCAGGAGGACCGAATGTCATTCACGGGACTGTGCAAAGAATTTGAAAGCGCACACGTCCCGACTCTTGCTGCGAGCACACAAACCAACGTACGAGACTTTCTTGAAAACATGCGGAAATTCTTCGGCGACCGCTTGCTGGCAGATATCGATGCCAAGTGGGTCACGGATTACCGGAATCACCGCAAGGCGCAACCCTCAAGGAAGAATCCAACCCGCAAAGTCAAAGGAGCCACCGTCAATCGCGAGATGGCTTACTTGCGCTGCATGTTCAATTTTGCAATCGAGCGCAAGTATATCTCCGAGAACCCCGCCAGTCGTGTGAAGCCATTCGATGAGCGCCGGGAACGCCCAGCGAAGCGCATGCTCAGTTTGGAAGATGAGCAACGCATTCTGGAAAACGCCCCGCCGTATCTGAGAGTGGCCATCATACTGTTGGCGCAAACGGGAGGCCGCACCTATACCGAAGGCTTCTCTCTCCGTTGGGATCAGATCGATCTCGAGCACAACGTGATTTTCTTCGGAGGGAAAACCAAAACAGAAGGCTCATCCGAGCCTGTACCCCTGACCGGGCTGGCCCACGATGTACTTCTCAGTTGGAAGAAGGAGCAGGGAGGCAAGAGCCCGTTTCTTTTTCCGAGTCCGGTCAAACCCGACCAGCCGATCACTACGGTTAAAACGGCGTGGAAGACGACGCTAAAGAACGCGGGAGTTGCTCACTTTCCGATCTACCATTTGAGGCATGTGTTCTGCACGCGTCTCAGTTGGGTTGCGCCTGACGCCGTTGTGCAGCGCGCGATGCGTCATTCGAGCCCGGAAACCAAGCGCCACTATCAACTGGGGATGGTGGAGCAGGTGCGGCAAAACCTCGAAAAAGCAAATGAGAAGGTCTACGGCAGGGAGAAAGTATTACGTTTTTATGACGGTCAGCCTGCTGCCGGGAACGAACAAGAAGTGACCGCGTGTAAGTAACGGACGGAAAAGGAGTAAGTGGCGCGCCCGGGGAGGCTCGAACTCCCGACCCTCTGCTTAGAAGGCAGACGCTCTATCCAGCTGAGCTACGGGCGCTCTGCACTTAATTTCTCACAAGCGCAACCGCTTACACCAGAACTTCTTCTTCAATTTCGCTAAAATTGCCCCAATTGTGGGTACATTTTTAATTGGGCAGGCATCGAAACCAGCAAACTGAAATGCTGCCCGATCCTGTCTACAATTTACGCGAAGAGGTCTACTGCCGGGTGTTCCGGCGTATTCTTGCGAAGTAAAAATTCACTGAGCAAAGGCTTTTATGCATCAGATCCTTGTATACGCGGATTCGCTTACCTGGGGAATTATTCCCAACACGAGAAACCGGCTGGCCTTTGAGGCTCGTTGGCCGGGCGTTCTCGAACAGACGTTGAATGCCTCCGCGCCCGGACGGACGCGTGTGATTGAAGATTGTTTGAATGGTCGCCGGACGGTGTGGGAGGATCCGTATAAACCAGGCCGAAATGGACTCGAGGGGTTGGCCCAAACGATCGAATCGCATTCTCCGCTGTCAATCGTGATTCTGATGTTGGGCACGAATGACTTTCAATTTTGTCACCTTTACAACGACGCATGGTCCTCGGCGCAAGGGATTGCTTCGCTTGTGCGCGAGATTCGGCGTTCACCGATAGAACCGGGCATGCCGGTGCCTTCTGTTTTGATCGTCTGTCCACCGAGATTTCGTAATCCGAAAGGTAGCATTGCCGCAAAATTCCGCGGCGCTGAAAAAAGAGGAACTGGCTTGGCGGAAGCCTATGTTCAGGTGGCTTCGGAACTGGGGTGTCGCTTCTTCGACGCGGAAACCGTGACCACCGCGAGCTTAGTCGATGGCATCCATCTCGACTCTGACCAACACCTCAAACTTGGTGTCGCGCTGGCCAAAGTGGTAAATGATATGATTGCTCCCACCGAGAGAACGGAGAAAGCTACCTAGATCCACACAGCAGTGGCGATTCCGTACTCAAGATCCCCTTCGCGATATTCCAACACCGTTGATGGCTTTCTGATTTTCTACGGCTTCAACGACCGCTGTCACAGAGCGACATCAACACATTGTCCCCTAGCGAAGTTGCAAAATGATCGGGGTGTGATCCGACGGCTTGATCCCGCCGCGTGGGCCTTTATCAATTTCGCAGGACTCCAGTCGTTTCGCGACCGGAGCCGACAGTAAGAAATGATCGATGCGAATGCCGCGATTATTCTCGAACGCCGAACGGAAGTAATCCCAGAAAGTAAAATGCCCGCCTTCGCCTGGGTGAAGACTGCGGAACGCGTCTGTATAGCCTAGCTTGAGCAGCGCACGGTATCGCGCCCGTGGTTCGGGCTGAAACAAAGCATCGTGAAGCCATGAGGAAGGCTTGTGGCAATCGATGTCTTCAGGAATGACATTGAAGTCGCCGCCCACGATGACGGGTGCATTTTTGCGTCTCCACAAACTCATCTCCTTAATCAGCCGATCCATCCACGCCAGCTTATAAGCGAAATTCTCGCTGGAGGGAGGGTTCCCATTAGGAAGGTAGATGTTGACGATCCGAAGGCCGTCGATGGTGCTTTCCAGAAACCGCGCGTGGGTGTCGGCGTCATCGCCGGCTAGTTTGGTGCTGATGGTCTCGATAGGCAATCGAGACAAGATCGCAACACCGTTATACGCCTTCTGCGTAACAGCAACACTTTCGTAGCCAAGCCCTTTAAATACCAGGGCCGGAAATTCAGCACCTTTTAGCTCCTGCAGTAGCAGGACGTCCGGCTGCTGTGATGCAAGCCAAGCTACCACATGATCGAGCCGCGCGCGTATAGAGTTGACGTTCCAGCTGGCAATTTTCAATGGGAAGACTCCAGCGGAGAAACTTACAATTTACTCACGTGCGATGCGTCAAGTGTCGTCTGGGTGGCGATCTTGAATTATTGAGCCAATACAAAGGCGCTTCGAAGTATATGGTCGTCAACGCCAGCTTAGCGAGGCGCAGCAGCGCTCGGCGATTACAGAGTCAGGTGAGTTGCAACTCAACACGCAAAAATGCAGTCGGCGCTAGGCGTGATTTGCGTGGACCGGCGCTAAAAATGGCTGAAAAGGCCTATCAGGATAATAATGGGTATCGGAACTCCGAGTACGAGCAACAGAATTGAACGCATGGTGCGGCCTCCCAGTCAATTATATCGCTAGATGGTTACGACGCGATCCCGTTGTCTTCCACCGATGGTCGCTGCGAAACTCGCGCAAAAGGCTCCCACCAGCAGAGCCAGGAAGGTCCAGTACATGGAGTGGGCGATGGCCTTGCGAGACTGATCGGCAGCTTGCTGCGCCTGAGCGAAGACGTCATCCACGCGTTTGGCGGCGTCGGGTTCGCTGATCCCTGTGCGCGACGCTACTACGTGCGCGAGATAGGATTTGTCCGCGGGTGGCAGAGCGCCGTCACGGAGGCCGTTCGCAAAAATGAGCCCGACCTCGGTCTGGAGCGCAGAGACGTTTTGCGCAGCGACCGGCTCGGGAGTTCGAAGCAAGGTATCCACGAAGTAGGCATGTGGTCCGAAAGTCTCTCGCGATTGCGAGCCGGTTGCTGCGGCACTGGCATGGCCAGAGCCGCCGACCACCGAAGCTGCGGCCGATGCCAAAAAGGCGGCGGTGATTACCAGGCCGACAGCCCAAACCAGAAAGCCATGGGCGGTGTCGCGAAAATAAACTTCATGCGTGTGAACATTGACCCACCTGGTGCGGAGACGTCCGGCGAGGTAGCCGCCCATGGCGGAAGCGATGATTTCCATGATCACAAGCCAGATGACCGCAGACCACCCAATCGCGGAGGCGGACGCGCCGGAATTCGCCCACGGCGACACGGCTGAAAGCCCAATTCCCGTACCCAAGGCGAGGAGAGCAAGAGATAGGGCGGCGGTCACAAATGCGCCGGCCGCTATGGCCGGCCACGACACACCAGAAGTGTGCGAATCATTTCTAGCGTCTGAATCAGTCAATGCGACACGGTCCACGAAATACCTCCGTTAAAGTATTCGATCTTTAGTGAAGATGGCCGAAAGCTCTAACTGCGAAGCTCAGTGCGAGACTCTACTTGAACCATACATCAAGACACAAGAATGGCTGTCCGGGCGGCCTAACTTCTAACAAAGGCGTTCCGTAAAAACTATCGGGGGAAGTCTGTAGTTCGCGACGGTCCGCACCTTGCTTGCGAGATGACGAGACCTCAAGATGTTCGCAGTTCCATTGGGGAAAACAGGGCAGGATATACACGGGCTTTTCTGGGGTGGTTGCGAACGTCGCGCGCCCCACACTGGGGATATACTGGAGATATAGAGATACTTGGCTTGTTACTACTGATAGGATATAGTATCAACAAGTAATCATATGATACGCATAAGTGACTAGCTGAGTACGTCTTGTAGGTTCCCCGGCCACAGTGTCTAATGTTCATGGAGGATTTAATGGATATTTTGACTGCTCTTAGACAGGAACAAGCTAAGCTACAACATCAGTTGAAAGGGATTGAAACGGCGATCACCGCGCTGAATGGTTCGGCCAACGGCTCGCAGTCGAACTTCCGCGCCGATGCAACCAGTCACGGGGGATTTACTCGCAGGCGCACGATGTCGGCAGCGGCCAAGGCCAAGATTTCCAAGGCGACCAAAGAACGTTGGGCGCGGTACCGGGCCGAAAAAGCGAAAAAAGCCAAGTGAGATAGGCCTGTTCGTTGCTGCGAGTTCATCGCGGCAATGTTTCTATTTTCTACCGCTGGTCATCTACGCTGGTCATTGGGTAATTCGCGCTTTACTTGTTCCAGATTCTCTCGCGCGAGCGCGAGGTTCGGATCGATGGCCAGCGCTTTTTCCAGATGCACGCGTGCGTCTTTCCAATTTCCAATTTCGGCCAGCGCCGCTCCAAGATTGGCCTGGGCATTGGCGTCCATGGCGTTCAGTTGAACGGCCGCGCCGAATTGGGCAACTGCTCCCGCAAAGTCGTTCTGCATGGCTAGCGCAGTCCCCAGGTTGTAATGCGCATCGAAATAATTCGGACGCGATAGCAGCGCAACCTCCAAATATTTGACGGCCTGTTCCGTATGGCCCGACGCTAAGCTGGCGCCGGCCATCGCATTGTTCGCCGTGGCGTCTTCCGGTCGAATTTGTAGTGCCAGTTGATACTCCTTAAGAGCAGCGTCCACTTCACCCCGCGCTTGCAGCATGGCGCCGAGATTGTAGTGCGCTTCAAAATCCGCGGGATTCTTCGCCACGTTATGGCGTGCCATGGCCTCCTGCAGAACTCTTCGCGGATCAAAATTCTGGCCAGGGAGATTGTGTGGCAGCACCTGCAGCCACAAATGGGCCATCTCATCGCTGGCGCGGTTGCCGCCCATCACTCTTTTTGGAGGTACGTTGGGGTTGCGGACGTTTTCATCCGAGTTGTCATACGTGTAGCGCATGGAAATAACGGTTCCGGCCGGTAGCTCAACCGGCGACGCATAACGAAACACCGCCTGCCAATTCAGATCCCACGATGGAATGTGAATGAGAGATTTCTTTGTTCCATCCGGAAACGTTGCGAAGGCCTCAAGATCCTTACCGAGATAATGCGCGTGGGGGTAGATTGCCAATAACTCGACGTCTTCCGGAATGGTGAAATCGTCAGTGACCAGAAAATTCTTTTCCCCAGGCGGAATATCCAGCTTTCTGTCGTTTTCCAATTGCAGCAGCATCGGGAAACGGGTCGCAGGCTGATTCGTGAAATACAAGCCCAGGCTGGGCTGAATCAACTCCTCCTTTCCGGAAGGCTGCAAATGAATGTTCAGCACTAAGTCAGAGCCGGGGTCAATGCGTAACGCCATGCCTTCCGGCTCGCTATACGGCAGCGTTCCGGGTTTCCAAAAAAGAAAGTGGCTGTCCGGATCAAAGGCCTCCGACTCGATTTTGATTTCCATTCCACCGAACCCCGCCCCCGGAGAAGTTTCCTGCAACCGAGCAGATTGCATGCGGTCTACCAGAACATTGGCGTGATGCACCACGCGCTTATCTCCAGGCCGTACTTCGATCCCTTTGAGCCAGCGCGTCTTGGTTACCGGAGTGCGAAAAATGAAGTTCCAATATTGATCCGTTCCACTAGCCGGAAGCAGGTATGGCTTTTCGGCTTTGACGACCAAGTCGGGAGTGCCCATCTGCCAGCCTTCGATAAAGTTCGGCTTAGGCGGCAAATCGGAAGCTGCACCTTCTATGGCGCCTTGTTCCACCCACCTGCCAATCACTGCGATTTGCGCATCGGATAGACGCAGTTCATCCGCAAATTTGAATTCTGCTGGTTCCGGCAGCCACGGCGGCATGAACCGGCTTTGCGTTACGGCCGCTATTTGTCGCGCATGAGACTTCGCATCCTTATAGGAAAGCAGCGGGAAGGGCCCAGACTCGCCCGGGCGATGGCAGGTAGCGCAATAGTGAAACACAATGGGTGCAACATCGCGGTTAAACGTAACCTGCGGATTTTCAGCCGGCGTCTGTGGCCGGAACGCGGGTAGTGCCACCGTGTGCGTAACGCCAACGATCAGCAACACCAGGCACACGATCAGGACTGCAATGGTTTGCCTCACGCGGTTCATTCGAGGTCCGAGATAAAGCATCCCACGGCGTTCGCGCTTGAGACGCGGGGATTCTCTCCTTTATTCGCGGCGTCGATGGCATCGGCCAGCTCATGGGTGGTGGCGGCGCTGCGAGCCTGACCAATATGTTCATAGAGGTTGTCGATGCGGCCGTGATAGACCAACTCTCCCTTAGCATTAAAAACGGCAGACTCGGGGGTAATCTTAGCGAAAGTTTTTTTCACCAGGGCGTGATCAAGATCGCGAATTGCAGCCAAGTCGTAGCCGTACTCCTTTAAGTAGCTGCGGATCTTTTCGGCGGACTCGTTGCGGTCCGGGAAAACCAGACGGAAAAGCGCTTCCTGCGCGTATTTCTTTTCCATTTGCTGTAGCAGTGGCGTATATCGATTGGAAATCGGGCAATCCGTGCGCACGAATACCAGTACCAGCACTTTACCGTGGCCTTGCAGCAGTTCGCCAGCCGCAGAGTTATAAACGTCCACCACCGTTTGACTGGCTGGCGCGGGCAAATATCCAAGCGAGATGACGAAAATGGTGACGAACACCGCACGAACCAAGACGGAAATGCGAAATGTAGCCGAATCGGAGCGCAAGGAATTCCGTCTCCAGGGCAGAATAAAAAAATCTTACACTGATGAATATGTGCTGTCCAACGTCACCGAGCGTCGAAGCACCGGTTCACGGACGAAAAAAGAGCCGGCACACCTGGCGGTGCCGGCTCCCAAACGAAATGCAAACGTTTCGGCGTTTTATGCGGTCGTTCTGCGCTGGAAGAAATGCACGATAATGGAGATTACCGCGAACAAAAGGAGCAGGTGGATCAACGCACTGGAAATGTGGAACACCAGAAAGCCACCGAGCCACGCCAGCAACAGGATTACGAACAGTATGAGATACATGTAAAGCCTCCTCACGAGTTAGTTGTCCTAGCACCGACCGGGGCCGGTTAAGCTTCAGCAGTCTGTTTCAGCTAGTGGTCTGTCCCAGCGCGACGCACGGCCGGCGTATCTTTCGTAGCTTTCGTATCCGCCGATGCTTCGCCTGCGGAGGAAATGTCTTCCGCACCGGTCCGCTCCAGAATGTCCTTGCCGCGCTTGATTTCTTCCGACGTATCGCAATGAACGGAGACCAAAATCCCGCCCTTTTGCAGTCGTCCCTCATAGCGCTTGGCTTCGAATTCTGGAATACCCAAGCCAACGAGAGCACCGGTTACTCCTCCAACGGCGCCGCCGATGCCCACACCCGCGAGAGCCGCCATAATTGGTCCGGCGGCGATGAAAGGGCCTAAGCCCGGAATAGCCAGAGCGCCGATACCGACGAGCCAGCCTAACGCGCCACCAATCAGCGCTCCACTACCAGCGCTCCACTACCAGCGCCGGTGGTCGCGCCCTCCGGAGCCTTGGTATTTTTCTCGGTTGCAATTTCGCGGGTTCCGAGATTTTCCGGCAATAGCACGGACACGTCTGAATGTTGAAATCCTGAATCTTTAAGCGCCACTACTGCGTTTTCGACGCCGCTGCGGCTTGAGTAAATGCCGAATACAGACTTATTTTTTGCCACAAAGCCTCCTAAGTTGGACCCAATGGGGAACTTGAATCAGTAACGCGGAATATGTAAAAAGTGATCTATCCGGTTGAGCGCCCCGATACTGTTCCGCCTGCGGGCATTATCCAATACGGGTTTCACCGGAGTTTGCGTGCGGGCATCCCCGACCGGTTTCGTTTGGCGACTTGTACGTTGGTCTCGCCTCGCGAATACACGGCAATGCGTATGGCTATCTGACTTCATCGGGGATAGCTTCGGCGCAACCCGTATTCTGAGGACTACTGAAGACAAATTAAACTATGACCACGAAATATAGAGTTAACATCGCCACACTTGCATTGGGGCTTTCTGGATTTCTGTTTGCTGGCATTCCGGCTCACGCGCGCCAGTCCGACCCGCAGGCTCAGCCCGACAACACCGCCAACAACAAGGGCGATAACAGCAAAGCAGCAGCAACAGCAGATAACCAGAAAGAGTCTGCGGCCGATCGCGATCTGGCGAAAAAAATCCGCAAGTCGATCACCAGCGACTCATCGTTGTCGACCTACGCCCACAACGTCAAGGTCATCGTGCGCAACGGCCAGGTCACTTTGAAAGGGCCGGTCAAAAGTGAAGATGAAAAGAATGCAGTCGGCGCAAAGGCAAACGAAATCGGGGGAGCCGACAAAGTGCAGAACCAGCTAACCGTGAAATCGTAAAAGCTTCATAGAATTGAACAACAAACCGTCGTTGTGGCCCATTCGCCAGCGGCGGTTTTCATTTTTGAACGGATAGGCCGCGCAGCTTCAGTACGTCACTTTCCCCATTTTATTCCACTAACAATAAACGCTACCGACGCCACAAACATTGCAGCTGTCCCGGCCCATCCAACGATCTGGAGAGAAACGGGCACAGTGAACTTTCCCATAATTTTATGGCTGCGCGCCATCAACATCATCAAAGCCATGACCGGCGCTGCCAGCACGCCATTTATTACGGCCGCTATGAAGAGTGAACGGATAGGATCAAAATGAATAAAATTCAACAGCAAGCCCACCGTCGTTGCTAACCCAAGTGTCATGTAAAACTTTGTAGCTCGCGCCGGTTTTATCTCCAACCCCACCCGCCAGTGCATGGCCTCGCCCACGGCATACGCTGCCGCTCCCGCGAGGACCGGCACGGCCAACAATCCGGTAACAACGATTCCCATGGAAAACAAAGCGTAGGCAAAACGACCAGCCAGCGGTTCCAAGGCGCTGGCCGCCTGTACGCCGGTCTGGATATTCGTAATTCCATGAGCGTGCAACGTGGCCGCGGAAGTCAGCATGATAAAGAACGCCACAGCATTGGACACGGCCATGCCGGCGTACGTGTCGATTCGAATTCTGCGCAATTCCTTGGAAGCTTGTGAGGGAGCTCGTTTCAATGATTTCTCTCCCACGTGAACTTGCACTTCTTCCGCTTCCTGAGAGGCCTGCCAGAAAAAAAGATAGGGACTGATAGTGGTGCCCAACACGGCAACGACCACCGTTAAATAATCGCCGTGAAACATGCTTACCGGCGGCAATACCGTAGCTTTAAGCGCGGCGGGCCAATCGATATGAATCAGAAACGCGGTAATCACATAGGCGAGAAGTGATAACACCAAAAATTTCAGATAGTAAACGTAGCGGGTGTACGGCACAAAAACTTGAAGTAAGAGAGATATCACCCCCATCAGTAGAACGTGGATCCACACCGGCCCCCCGAGCAGCATGTGAGCAGAGTCACCCATGGCTCCGAGGTCAGCACCGAGATTGAAAATGCTGGAGATCAGCAACAAGGCCACGATGAGGTATACGACGGGGCGAGGGAAAGCCTTGCGGATGTTGGCAGAAATTCCAACACCGGTGACGCGTCCAATCCTGGCGCTGATTTCCTGGATGGCGCACATGAAAGGGTAAGAGAAAAGCGCCAGCCACAGCGACGCCATTCCGAATTGTGCGCCCGCTTGCGAATATGTTGCTATTCCACTTGGGTCGTCATCGGACGCGCCAGTCACTAGCCCGGGGCCCACGAAAGCCATATTCTTCGCAAAAGAATCTGGATCGTGCTTTGGGCCTTGGGTTCTGCGGGACTTGGGCTCTATCTTATTTTCGTCGATCGCCCTTGGGATTGACTTGGCACTCTCCGCCACGCCGGATCTCCTTGTGCTGCAAAATGGTGAAACCCGGCGGGAACGTAACTACCGAAATGGAGAGCGCCCAAGAGCGCTTTTTAAATTCGTCCCATGAGTAGCAAGATGACTAGGATAACGACTACTAGCCCCAGACCACCGCTCGGGTAGTACCCCCACCCTCTGCTGTATGGCCACGAGGGGAGTGACCCCATAGACAGAACCAAAAGCACCACCAAGAGAATAATGAGCATGGCTTCCTCCGTGGCGCATTTGACAGGTTTCTTCACCTAGGGGCAATCGGTGTAAGTGTGTATTCCGAAGGTTTGCCACACTGAGATTCGGAATTCCGCCGAATTAGATTTGCCGAGTTGCAGTAAAGGATGCGGTTCAAAGGCCGCGTGAATACAGGGTAAATGGTATTTCTTTTCAATGGGATGCGGACAATTATCGGATTGCGCTGGGCGACGACCGTCCGCACAGTCGTCCCACGGTGGTCCGTGCCAACACTAACAGATCGTAAAGTAAATTCTTTGTATCGAAGCCGCGTGCGTGAACAAGGAGAAAAAAATTGCGTATTTTGGTCGCTGACGATCACGACATCATCCGCCGCGGTCTCAAGGAGCTCTTGACCTCTCGTCCGGGTTGGGAAGTATGCGCGGAAGCTAAAACAGGCCGCGAAGCGGTAACTTTAGCAGAGCAATTGAAGCCTGACGTCGTGGTGATGGACATCAGCATGCCTGACTTAAATGGTCTGGAGGCCGCACGGAAAATTCGCAAGAGCCTCCCGAAGTGCGAAATTCTGATTCTCACCCTACATTTTTCAGATCAACTGGTGCGGGAGATTGTTGAAGCCGGTGTTCGCGCTTACATCATGAAGTCCGACGCTGACCGTGATCTGGTTGCGGCGGTCGAAGCGCTGAGCAATCACCGCCCGTTCTTCACGGCGCGCGCCGCCGACATGCTGCTGGATGGATTTGTGCGCCCGCATGCAACGGTGGATCCCGACGCTGTCATCCGCAACCGCCTCACTGCTCGCGAACGCGAAATTGTGCAGTTGCTGGCGGAAGGGAAGAGCAGCAAGGAAGTCGCTGTCTCGTTGGGCATTAGTGTGAAAACTGCTGAGACGCATCGCGCCAACATCATGAGAAAGTTAGAGCTCCATTCCGTGAGTGAACTGGTGCGTTACGCGGTGAGAAATCAAATTATTGAAGCGTAGAGGAACCGACGCTGTAGCAGTGGGCAGTTAAGTGCGTTGATCGAGTACGACCCCAATGAAGACACACCAAAATCTTATCGCTGGCAGGCAAACAGCGGGGTCACTATGCCGCGCGTTCTGATTGTGGACGATCACGCCGTCATCAGGCGGGGCGTGCAGGGAATCCTGAGCATCTATCCCGAGTGGGAACTCTGCGGCGAAGCGGACAACGGGCATGATGCAGTGCGCCTGGCGTCCGAGCTGCATCCCGAAATAGTGATTATGGATGTTTCCATGCCGGGTATGAACGGACTGGAAGCTGCGCGCATCATGCACGAGACGCTTCCCGGCACCAAGGTGCTGTTGCTCACGCTGCATTCTTCTTCGGAGTTTGTGCGTAGTGCCTTCAAAGCCGGGGCGCGTGGCTACGTGCTGAAATCCGACGCCGAAAACGAATTGATTCGCGCGCTGAACGTGGTTGTCGGAGAGGGTACTTACGTAAGCCCAGTGATCGATTCGCGAACAGCCCAGGAAGCCATCGTCAATCAGAATTAAAGTCAGCTTACCCTTACTCCGCGCATAAACCGCCCGTTGCTCGTGGACTTTTCCGTTGGGCCCATACAGAATAGAATCGCAATCACGCGTAATTTCAAATCAGGAGAACTCCATGCCTTCCAAGGATGAGAAAAAAGCGCCACCGACCGATGGCGGCACCCGTGAAGACCTTATCAAGAGCTTGAACGGCGATTTGGCGCGCGAATATCAGGCCATCATCGCGTACGTAGTTTATTCGCAGGTGCTGAAGGGCGCGGAATATATGAACATCGCCGACGAATTGGAGAAGCATGCCGGCGAAGAATTGCAACACGCGATTACGATTGCTAACCAGATCGATTATCTGGGCGGCACGCCGACCGTTCAGCCCGAGCCGGTTAAATCGACGGACGACAATAAAGAAATGCTGCGTGCCGATTTGAATAATGAAAATGAGACAGTAAGGAACTACCGGCAGCGCATTCGCCAGTGCGAGCAATTAGGGGAATTTGCCACCGCGGAATTAATTCGCGAAATTCTCATCCAGGAACAGGACCACCAGATCGCTTTAGCCACCGCCCTGGGTATAGAAGTCCCGAAGCTCTAAGCGTTCTCCCCGTTTTCAGCTGCTGGGATTTTAGGACGGCGGAAAGAATTGCTTCATGGGAATGGTGATCGACCCCACGGTTCCCGATCCGGCATCGTGAACCACCACGCGAATTTCGGTGGATTGCGTTTTTACGGTTACGTGCCGCTCTAGAATCATCCCCGTTTTGGCCAGGTATTCGTACTGCTGAAGAGGAATATTCAGACCAATGTGCTGCTGCTCCGCGGCAATCGTCGCGCCGGTAGCGTCGCGTTGAAGAAAAAGCAGGTCCACAGCGCCGGTTCGCGCCTTTTCCGCGCCGCGCAGCAGAAGCTGCTTGGGATCGATAGCTACCTGCAGTTCCAACTTGCGGCTACTCGGCGGATCCGTTCGTTTTCCGCTAACGATCATTCGTAAATTCGTAGCGTCGATGGGACTCGCTGCGGCGTTCTGCATCAGCGCCTGCGCGGACTGGACGTCCGCGCTCTGGTCGGGCGTGGCGAAATATCCTTTGCGATAGCGCAACTGCCCAACCGTGGACTTCAACTGTAATTTCACTTCTCGAAATTTGCCGTCCCATTTTGCATGGTCTGGATAAAAGCCGATGGTGTAAGCGTAGCGGCCATCGTCGAACGCGCTCCGGATGGCCTCGCGAATGTCATTGTTTCCATAGAACGCTTTACCGCCGGTGCGGTCTGCAAAAATCCTGAAGCTGTCGCGATTATTTTGACGATTAAAAAAGGCCGGCGATTGCGAGGGTATTTGGGACATCGGCGTGCCGCGCACTTGCGGACTCATCCCCGGACCGATCTCGACTCCACGCGCATCCACGGGATAAAGCACCAGGTCGGCTCGGTTGAGAGACTCAGCGGCGGCAAGCACCGGGTCTGAGCCTACCGTCAACACATTGGGCTGGCCGATTTCGCTCTCAATTACCGGCGGGAAGCCGCCGGAAACCCACACCAGATTTTTTCGACCGGGGATGGAGGCCACGTGATCGGCAATGGCAGATAATGCGTCGGTGGTAATGGAGATGCGATCGGCGAGCGCCTGAGCACTCATTTCCGCACTGCCGGACTGGCCCAACTGGGACCAGCCCTGCGGGTTGTCGGTCATATTCGCAAAATTCATGGAATCTGGATTCGATTGGTCGAATATCGCCAGATCTTTGGTCTTGTATTCGTTTACGGCTTTGACCAAAGCGGACGTATCGTCCGTGAATTCGTGAAGTATCAGAAGTTTTGAGGTGAGCGCGTAGAGCGCGACGTGATCTTCCGGTTTGAGGGTCTTGAGAAAGAGAAGTATTTGTTTGCGGACATACATCTGATCTTCGACGCTAGTGTTGAGCGCATCGAAAAGGATCACCGTCACCGCGCCAGGAAGTTCTCCTTTTAAGTCGAAGCAGTTGGTGAACACATTTGGCGGCAGCCTTGGAGGGACAGCGGCGGGAGCCGGCGCATTGGACCCTGCCGAGAAGAAGGCGATCTCCTGCTGCTTGCCTTCGTCGAAAACGGCGAAATTGTCCTTAGTCAGACCGGTTATAGGTGCGCCCTTATTGTCCTGAACCACGACGCTGATTTGTACCAGACGAGTCGAGGAGCGAATGACCGTCGAATCCGGACTGGTGGGGGACGGACTTGTTTCGGATTGCGTTTGTCCCGAGAGGACAAATACAGGAAGGGCGACGATAAAGAAGGCGGCTAGAAAAATGTGGGTGCGCACTAACATTGGCTGAGCCCGTGTCAGCGGACGAAAGCAACGATAGCGTCAAACCCAGCGTCGGTCAACCGGCGCATAAGATAGGGCAGCGCATAACACTCGCGCAGAGGCACGGTACTAGCTTGTTGGCTGAGGCAACCCAGGATCCGTAGGGCCCGGCCCGGGAAACGGGGCGCGCTCTGGATCAGGAGAGGGCAGCTCCGGTTCGAAAGGTTTTTTCGGTGGCAGCTCGGGCTGCGGCGGCTGGGGCACAGGCTCCTCTGGTCCCGGAAAGTTTGGCTCGGCTGCATACGAACGAATCATGCGTCCTCCATGGATGGCGAAGCCAGCATCAACCGGCGGGCAGCCAAGGGCAATCGGTACATCGCGGTACGGATTCAAAATTCGCGCGAAGGTTGGGCGATGTAAAAAAGCGTGACAGAGATACAGTTTTTGCCGGATAGATTTCCTCGCGACCGACGCAGTACTGTGTAGTCTGCATACCGGTTCAGCGGCCATGTCCCCTTGGGAGTGACTGCACACGGTAGCCTGAGAGGGCCTTTGCAGTTTGACCTACTTGGAAGCTGCCCTTGGCCGCTGAGCCCTGCATTCTTTCTTACCCTTACCTCCGCATCTTTCTAGGGCCATTCCCCGATTGAGGCTGAGGGGCTGGCCAGTCAAAGTACCGCCCAAGGTCGGACCCTTTGCCAGGCGACTTCAATCGTATTCCGGCTGAAACATGTGTGATTTATCCGGCTGAAACATGTGTGATTTATTAAGGCCGGTGTGAATTTTATTAAGGAGAGATATGAAATCGCTTAGATCGTTGTTGACCTTGATTCCTGTCCTGATGGTGGGAAGCCTCGTGGGGTGTTCGAACACGCCGCCGAAATCGCCCGATGTGACCGACGCGATCCGTAAATCATTGGATCAATCTGGCTACAAAGATGTCAGCGTCAGCCAGGATCGCGACAAGGGAGTGGTGACCCTGTCCGGAACCGTGGCCGCCGAAAGCGACAAAGCGCAGGCTGAATCCCTCGCGAAGGCGTCCGCTGCCGGCCAGGTAGTGGCCAACGAAATCTCCGTGCGCCCTCCCGGAGATGAAAGCGCAGCGAAGGCGGTCGACTCTGACCTGGATAAAGCCATTGAGAAGAATCTCGACGCCGCGCTCGTAAAGCGAAAAATGGACAAAGGCGTTCACTATGACGTCAAAAATGGCCTGGTAACTTTAAAGGGCGACGCTGTTTCACAGAATAAGCGCTCGGCCGTGGAGCAGATTGCCAAAGGCGTGCCCAACGTCAAGGAAGTCGTGAACGAAATGGAAGTGAAGGGCCAAAAAGCCACTTCCTCCAGCAACGGCACTGCGCAGTAACCCACGAAATATCGGAGCGAGCAGGGCGCCAGCTCGCTCCGTGTATTTTACGCGCCGGTCGGACTCAAATGATGAAACCGTACCGGCTTCGATTCCGTCATGTAAGTGATATACCATGGGGTTAGCGGCTGCTGCTTCGAGCACCCAGCTCTGTCGTCGGGCGGAGTTAGTAAACGTAGACTTGGAATTTGACTCCCGCGTCGGAGGAAAATGGTCGAGCACAGTTCCTTATCAGCGACCCTTGGAAGGGCGTCGCGCCGCCCCGTCACCCCATTATTTCCGGTCCTTGTGGGCCTCATTATCATTGCCGCTACGGGAGTCTTTGCTTACCAGACGGAATCCGGCGTTACGAACAGTAGAAATTGGGTCCTGCATACCTACGACGTTCGCAGTGAACTCCAAACTCTGGAAACACAAATAGCTGAAACACGAGCGGCAGCCTTGGCTTATGCCGTCTCTGGGGATGAGAGCCAGTTCCAGGAGTTTCACACGCGCGCCGAGAGCATTACGCGGCTTATCGAAAATCTCCGCACCCTTACGGCAGATAATCCGCGCCAGCAATACCGGCTGGGCCAGTTGGAAACAGCCTCCAGGAAATACCTGGCTGAATTGGATAGCTCTCTCGCATCCATTCGCCCGCGAGGAGCGATTCATTCGGCAGAGGGCGATGCCATACGGAATCTGGATTCTCAGCAGACGCAACAGGAGTCTATGGTTCATGGCATGGCCGACGAAGAGCAGATGCTGCTCGATGAGCGATTGGCGATCTGGCGGCGGTTTTTCGTCCGCAATTCTCTTATTCTTTCTTTGTCGTTTGCCGTAGCGCTGCTTTTTCTCGTCTACAATTACCGATTGTTGAGCCGGGAAGTTGCCCGCACCCGCGAAATGGAGCAGGCGCAGCGGGAAAGTGTCCACTCATCTCGCGCTCTTAGCGCGCGCATCCTCGAACTTCAGGACGCCGAACGCCGCAAGGTGGCTCGCGAGCTTCATGACAGCGTCGGCCAATACATCACCGGGCTGAAAATTAATCTGGAACAATTGCAGATCATGAATCCAAACTTAAGCCCGGCTCACATGAAGTTGCTGTCGGACACCGTGGAGTTGACGGATCGCGCGCTCGCTGAGGTAAGAACGATTTCGCATTTGTTGCACCCTCCGCTGCTCGATGAGGTCGGTCTGGAATCAGCCGCACGATGGTATACGGATGGCTTCGCAAAGCGTTGCGGGCTCACGGTCAATTTGCAGCTTGGAGAAATCACCAATCGCCTGCCTAGGGAAGTGGAACTTGCGCTGTTCCGCGTGCTGCAGGAGTCGCTGACGAATGTGCATCGCCATGCCAACGCCAAGTCCATCGACGTAAATCTTACTTGCGGAGATGGGAGAGTGGTGCTGACTGTCAATGATGACGGGCGAGGCATACCCCGAGAGGTGGTAACGCGCTTCCGTTCGGGATTGGCTTCTGGCGTAGGGCTGGCCGGAATGAGGGAGCGGCTCGCGGAGTTGGACGGAGTTTTAGAAGTGGAATCAAAGGCGCGGGGTAGTTGCGTGCGCGCCATCATCCCCACCATGGAATGCCCGCCGGAGCCTTCCTCAGTCGAGACCAGCACGGTTTAAGCTGCTTTAGCGGTCGTTAATCCAATCGAGTTAGCCCAATCGATCGTGACTCCAGGCAAAGTCAGTTTTGCGCGTAAATGGCCAGCGGGCGAGAACGAGACAACATCTCTAGCCGCCGCCGTGACCGCGTGCGGGCTCGGAAGACCCGCGACTTAACGGTTTCCACCGTTATTCCCAGGGCGTTAGCCAATTCCCGGTTAGTCCAGCCTTCCGCCTTTTGCAGCACAAACGTGTGGCGCAACGAAGGATTCAGGCACTGTAGAGCCTTGCTGGCGAGCTCGCGGTTTATGTATTCGCGTTCGTGATTTTGCCGGTGGTCTTCGATCTCCGGGTAGTTGGCATACGTGCCGTTATCCTGACCATTGTCCGAAGCATTCACGAAACGTTCCGGCTTGTGCCTGCGCAACTTCATGAGCGCTTCGTTGATGGTGATGCGAAACAGCCAGGTAGAAAACTGAGACTGTCCTTCGAACCGGTTGATGTTGTAGTAGGCCTTCACCAGTACATTCTGAACATTATCTTCCGCGTCTTCGCGATTCTTTAGCATGCGCAGCGAGGCGCCGTAAATTTTTCCGGAGTGCTTCTGTACCAACTGGGTGAAAGCCTCGTGATTCCCGCGGCGGGCCTTGGCGATCAATTTGCCTTCAGAAACCGCAGCTTCGTTTTTCATGTCCACTGTCCCTCAAATTTGTGATTCATACTCGCCAGGGTGGACTGTCTTTGGTCTGGAAGTGTGAACCTGCTCAGTTTGGTGTTAACAGAGCTTAAGTTGAAGGTAGAACCTACCGCTCGAATGGACAATACACAGGAGAATGTACTGATCCCCTGAGGATTTTGTAGCCTGCCAAACACTCAGCGTTCGAAGCCCTGATGTAAATAAGGCACTTGTATTCACGGCCTGTCACGTTGTGTCTTGAGCAATCTACAAAAGCATTGAGCAAAAAAAGGGCGGATTTCTCCGCCCTTCTACTCTATGTGACCAACACTCAAACTTAGGGCTTCAGGTGTGGGGAAAACTTTTGCAAGGTGGAATCTAGAGCGCGCCCCTCTTCGGGAGTTTCGATCTTGGATTCTTCTATGATCTGAGCTGCAGTCACGCCCTTGCCGTAAAGCCTGCCATTGGCGTCCCCGTCAGCACGCAACGTGGAACCTTCCAGCGAGACGCCCGCAAAAACGCCGCGCGCACGCGAATAGCTAAGCATTTCCGAGCGCATCGCAACGTCGGAGTCTGCCGATGCGGTGCGACCCTTCGGTCCCGCCGCGATGCTGGCATCTCCGCCTAGCTTTACCTTGCTATGCAGCATGCTGCTTATCCCACGGTCGTTCATGATCAAAATCACGAAGTCGGTCGCTTCGCCACCGATCTGGAAACCGAAACTGCCGCCTTCCAGGGCCATCATCGCAGGAGCGCCCCAAGGTCCTGTAAAGTCCTTACCCCTGCGGCAAACCAGCACGCCGCGGCCGTAACTTCCACCTACCACAAATGCGGCTTTGAGTACCGATGGCAACACAATCACGCAGCGCGCCTTGTCCATCAAGTCCTGGGGAATATCGTCGGGGACATCCAAAATCTCCTGCATCACTTTCCCGGCATTCTCGAGCCTGTTCTTCTCGTCCTTCTCACTTGCCGGCTTCGCGAATGCCAGCGTGGAAAACGCTAACACGCCTGCTAGTACAACGGACCACCTTTTCATTTAAAGTTCTCCTAAGATTTGAATTTTACTTACCGCGGCCCAGAGCCAGAACCGCAACGCCACTGACCAAAGCGATCACTCCGATAACGGGAGGGACCGGTACTGTATGGTGTTCTTCTTTTGTTGCTTGAATGGGCCCGACATCCAAAACCTTTTTGCGTGTTGTGAGTGTAAACCCCTGGTATGCCAGCGCGATGATTCCAATCACGATCAGTGCTATTCCGAGCATCGTTTTTCCGCCCATTAACTCCTCACTCTGTTTCTTTGGCCGTAACGGCGGCGCGCCCCCGGTCTCGGCTTTTCAATCCGGGTTAACGATGCGAGGTTCGGCGAGTCCTGTTACTTTTACGTTATTCAGAACTAAGGCTCCATACGGATAAGACTTTAGGCTCAACGATTCCATCGTGTAGCCCTTGTGCGATGCCGGACTAACCCGCTTCTTATGTTTTATTTAGACCGGGGTAGAATTGCGTACACTAGCGGCGCTGGCCGATTCAATTGTATCTGGTATTTCGTGAACGCCTGCAGCGTGGTCTCCTTAGCTCGCTTGCAAGTTTCAGTTAGAGCATAGGAGGCTTTATGAACTGGGATCAAATTGAGGGCAAGTGGAAGCAATATGCAGGAAAAGCGAAGTCCAAGTGGGGAAAGTTTACGGATGACGATGTAAAGGTGCTGACTGGTAAGAAAGATCAGCTCGTCGGTCTGGTGCAGGAACGTTACGGAATTGCCCGCGAAGACGCCGAGCGTCAGGTCGACGAGTTCGGGACTTCGTTTTCGGATGACAATGCGGCCCAGCGTGAAGAGAATGCCCGCCGCGACAAGACCCGCACGGCCTCCAAATAATAGCGCTCGTATAAATGGCTGTCTGAGCTGGCCCAACCCCGGGCCAGCTTTTTTTTGAAATAGCGCTTTCACTTCGATCGCTTAGTCCCTCGTTGAGACTTTCGCTTCCTGAAGACTAAATCAGCTTGTTACACTGCCTCCGGCTGCTTCCGAGTCGCGCATGCCATTGAGTCGCGCATGAATATAATTTCTGCACTTGGGACTGTGCTGGGAACCGGCTACTCGTCGGGCTTGAACCTTTATGCCACGATTTTGACGCTTGGCCTGCTGCAACGGTTCGGCGTCGTTCACCTTCCGCCATCTCTACAAATCATCGCGCACCCCGCGATTCTCGGGATCGCCGCTGCGCTCTACTTCATCGAGTTTTTCGCAGATAAAATTCCGTATCTCGACACCATATGGGACGCCATTCACACGTTTATTCGCCCGCCTGCTGCCGCCCTCCTGGCCTACGCATCCACTGGAAGCATCGCACCGGAGTGGCGCTGGGGCGCCGCGCTGCTCGCCGGAGGGATCGCGTTTACATCGCACAGCGCGAAGGCGTCCACGCGTGCCGCCGTCAATAGCAGCCCGGAACCGTTCAGTAATTGGACGTTGAGTTTTGGAGAAGACTTGCTGGCCGTGTGGCTGACCTGGATGGCCGGTGCTCATCCGCTGGCAACCACGATTGTGGTGGGGGTTTTGCTGCTGCTGTCCGCGTTTTTAATTTTCCACTTGTTTCGCTTTGCACGTCGCGCGTTTCAGCGATTGTCTACCGCATGAGCAGTTCGGTTGGGAACGACTAGTTCGGTGGCGACGATACGTCATTTCAAATAAATCGCCAGCCAATCCAGGAAGGTCTTATACCAAAACTCAGAATTTTGGGGTTTCAGCACCCAATGTCCCTCGTCTGGAAAGATGACCAGCTTGGACGGGACGCCTTCGCGTTGCAACGTATCGAAAAATTCCAGCGATTGCGTATACGGCACTCGAAAATCATTTTCGCCCGCGATCACCAGGGTGGGAGTTTTGTATTTTCCCAGATCTCCCGCGAAACTGGACGGCGACCATTTCTTGTAGCTCTCGGGATTGCTCCACGGGGTTCCCTGCATATCGTGTTCTGCAAACCATAATTCTTCCGTCGCGTACATGGAAGTCTGATCGTAAACTCCAGCGTGGCTGATGATCGCTTTGAATCTGCCCGAGTGTGTGGCGATCCAATCGGCCATGAAGCCGCCGTAGGATCCGCCCGCCGCGGCCATGCGCGAACCATCCACAAATTTGTAAGTAGCGAGCGTATAGTCGACGCCCTTCATCACGTCGGTGTAGGCTTCGCCGCCCCAGTCGCCGGCAATTTCGTCTGTAAATTTTTGTCCGTAGCCCGTCGATCCGTGGCGATTGATCATCAGGGTCACATAACCCGGCGCGGCAAAGACCTGCGCATTCCAGCGATAGCCCCAGGCGTTCGTCCACATGGTCTGCGGACCGCCATGCAGCAGCACCAGCAGCGGATACTTCTTGCTGGCCTGGAAATTCGGCGGCCGGAGGATCATCGCTTGAACCTTCGACCCACCTGCGCCTTCAAACCAGAATGTTTCCGGAGCGTTCATGTCTAGTGTGGCCAGCAAAGCATCGTTCTGATGGGTTATTTGCTTTGCGTTGGAGCCGTCGGCGTTGGCTACGAATACTTCGGCGGGCATAGTCAGAGTGGTGCGTTCGAATGCGAGCCATTTTCCGTCTCCACTGAGTGAGAGCGCGCTGTTCGATCCCTCCGTTACGATTTTTTCGGGCTCCGCGCCTGCGCTCGCACTGACGGCATAAATTGGCGACAGCGTTTCATTTTCTGCCGAGAAGAAAATGGTCTTGCTGTCTGGTGACCAGGCCAGATCCTCCACGCTGCGGTCAAACTTCTCGGTCAGGTCAGTGGCTTTGTTCGTCTTGCGATCGTAAAGCATCAAACGCCAACGGTCCGCTTCGTAGCCCGCGGTCAGTTGCGCGTGATACGCGATGTAATTCCCATCCGGGGAATACACCGGATTGCCGTCGAATCCGGGATTGGTGGTGATTTTCTTTGCTTCGCCTCCGGGAACGGAAACGACGAACAGCTCACCGTTGGTGCTGAGCGCTTCCACTTTGTCGGGGACGGCAGTAAAACAAATTTCTTTTCCGTCGGGCGAAAAATTAAGATCTTCTGGGCCGCCGCGCTCGTCGGGCGGCACATCGTAAATTGCTCCTGCCGTGAGATCGCGCGGTGTGCCGCTGCCATCGGCGGCGGTAACGAACAGGTGGCTGCGCTTACCTTCCGACCAATGCGTCCAGTGCCGATAGAGCAATTGTTCGTAGACGTGCGCTTTTACTTTGCTTTTTTCTTTGGCCGCGTCGCGCGCGGCGTTGCACGCATCATCTTTACAGTCCGGGTAAACGGACGAGGTAAACGCGATGGCGGTGCCGTCCGGCGAAAATTTCACCAGGTCGGCTCCGCCAGAGAGATGCGTGATCGCGTGGCTCTCGCCCCCTGACATGGACAGCACGTACACCTGAGAGTTGCCATCGCGCGAGGAGATGAATGCCAAAGTTTTGCTGTCCGGCGACCATGCCGGGCCAGTATCGTGGCCGCTCTGGGTCAGTTGAATCGCGCTACCGCCGGCCGCCGGCACAATCCAGATATTGCTGGCGTTGCGATTCGCCTCCATATCGGGAGTCGCCACCGAATAAGCCACCCATTTCCCGTCCGGCGAGATCTTCGGATCCGCGACGCGATGCATTTTGCTCAGATCGTCGAAGGTGATGGGATGTTTGCCGCCCGCTTCCTGCTCCGATGCGGCCACGCCTGCCGTGATAAATAACGCCACCAAACATCCGCTACGCAAAATCGCCGACCTCATGCGCTCTCCTCGTTGCTTGGCAATGCAATACACTTTGCGGGACTTCGCATAGTGTCACGATTCGTGAGCGATTCCAACAATACGACGGTACTACTGCGTATCTATATGGGCACTCGAAGAAGAAATGCGCAGCCGGGATTCGCGGCTCGCCGTTTCGTTCTTGCGCACGTTAGAACTAATTCGACAGAGGCACGCCGATAGCCCATATGTAGCCGTCCGGGTCTTCCAGAATCACATCCCGCCAGCCATGAGGAAAATCCGCCGCTGGCTGCAGCACCGTTGCCCCTGCGGCTTCCGCTCGTTTTTGCAATTCGTCAGGATCGATACCCATCACGCGCAGTTCGGCGCCATCGCCGCGTTTGCCCTCGCGCTGCAGGCGTGTAAACAGCGGATGGTGATCATAGGTATGGTCTGAGTGCAGCATGAATCCCACGCCATTCAGTTCTAGTGCCGCGAAATCGGCATCGCGATAGCGCACCATCGCGCCTAGTACCTGTTCATAAAAGAGGATCGATCGCGTCACATCGCGCACTAACAGGTTTACGGAAAGCCTCGGCATCTGGCGCCCGTACTCGTTGGCAGGCATCCAGGCGTCGCCGCTACGCTTCATGGTCATAATTCCTCCGTTCGGTACTAATTCCTGCAAGGGATATTTGCACGCGCCCGTATTCGCCTTTCCGTCTGCCGCCGAGATTCAAAAATAAAGGCCTGCCAATTTGGTCTAATTGGCGGCGCTTTGTGGAGACCCGGTCTTGCGCACCAGCAGCCAATTCACCCCGGCGATAGCGACGGTGCAGAGGACGACGGACAAATTGCTCAATGGCGTCTGCACAAACAGCACCGCGCAAAATATCAGCGTCAAGATCGCGATAAGCGAGCCAGCCCGCAGTCGAAACGCATCGGCGTTGGGCCGTTTTCGACGCAGAACCAGCAGTGCGATGGCGAAGGAACTGTAGGTCAGTAGCCTGGCCACCGCGGAAAGCGTGATATTCCAGCGAAAATTTCCTGCCAGCGTAAAGGACAGCAGCAGCGCCGTGTACACCACGATGGAAACATAGGGAGTGCGGAACTTCGGATGAACCGCGGCGAAAAATCGCGGAAAGTCTCCGCGCTCGGCCAGTGCAAACGTCAAGCGCGGCGTGTGCAACATATTTGCGCCGAGGTATCCGTAAATGGACACCAGCGCTCCGGCGGCAATGGCCGCAGCCGCACCGCTGCCAAATATGGAGCGAGCGGCTTCCGCGAGCGGCCGTTCCGTCGAGGCGGGATTCGCCAGCGTTCCATTGATCACGACTTGTACCAACGTGTAGATCACGGTGACGAGCGCGAGCGCATACGCCAGCGCCGCAGCCGAGTCCCGGCGTGGATCTCTCGTTTCTCCCGTAGCAAAAAAGACCGCCTCGAATCCGCCGTAGGCGAACACCAGAACCAGCACCACACTGAGCCAGTCGTGAAATGTAATGGTGTGCGACATCGGCGCGGGTGGTACTGCGCCGCGTATCAGCATCCAGCCCAATCCCGCTCCGATAAAAGTCAGCAATAGAAATATTTTTGCGCCGGTCAGTAAATCGCTGACTCGCGTGGCGGACTTGACTCCGCGATAATTGATCACTGCCAGTACCCCGATCAGCGTCGCGGGAATGCTCACCCGGTAGAACGGGCGCACCGAGCTGGGGCTGAACTCCGCAAGGTATGTGGCGAAAAGATTTGCCGTGCCTGACGCGGCGGTCAGTCGCGCCAGCCAGGTCATCCACGCAATCTGTATTCCCCAAAAACGTCCCAACGCCGTGCGCGCGTAAAGATATGGACCGCCCGTTTCCCGGAATTGCGAAGCAACTTCGCCCAGACACGCGGCGATCAGTCCAATCCCTGCTGCGGCGACCAGATACGCGAGCGGTCCATACTTGCCCAGGCGCGCGGCCACCACGCTGGGTAAGCCAAAAACACCTCCACCAATCACGGAGTTGACGATGAGAGCCGCGAGGCTCCAGCGCCCGATCGTGCGAAGCAGTCCACCAGGAGCTTCCGTCAACTCATCTCCATTCGGTCAAAAAGAAATTTGCGCAAGAGTCTTGACGTTGATCGTCAAAAACGCCGCCAGCGTAGCACAACTGTTCCGGCGGTCAGTTAGGGCAGCGTCGTGAGGGTCTTTTGCTCTGTTACAATCTCGTCGCGCGCACATGCCGAGTCACTCCAGCCTTTTTCCACGCAATTTTCGCAAGAATTATCCCGTGGCCGTCCGCGGCGAAGGTTGCTGGATTATTACTTCGGATGGCCGGCGTTTTCTGGATGCCGCAGGCCAGGCCGCGGTGATAAGCATCGGCCATGGTGTCGCGGAAATCGGCCAAGCCATGGCCGAGCAATCTTCGCAGCTCGCGTTTGCGCATACTTCGCAGTTTCATTCCGCCTCTGCGGAAAAACTCGCGTCCCGACTGCTGAATTTAGCGTCCCCAAATTTTCACAATGGCGGACGCGTTTATTTCACTTCGGGCGGCTCGGAAGCTGCGGAAACCGCGATCAAGCTCGCGCGGCAATATCATCTGGAGACCGATCAACCGCAACGCTACGGTGTCATCTCGCGCCGCCAGAGCTACCACGGCAGCACACTCGGCGCGATGTCCGTGAGCGGCAACGTGGCGCGGCGCGTCGCCTATCAACCGCTTCTCCCCGAGTGGGGGCATATCGAACCGTGCTTTCCCTATCATGGTGCCGGCAATTTGGCGGACAAAGACTATGCGCTAGCGTGCGCCAACGATCTTGAAAAATTTCTCCATGGCCCATCCGGAAAATCTTCCGGTGCGTTTATTTTTGAGCCGGTAGTCGGCGCGACCCTGGGCGCAGCCGTCCCGGGCCAAGGCTACGTCGCGCGCATCGCGGAAGTCTGCCGCGCCAACAGCATTTTGCTGATCGCCGACGAAATTATGTCCGGCATGGGACGTACCGGCCGGGCATTCGCGATCCAGCACTGGAATGTTGAGCCGGATATGATTCTGGTAGGAAAGGGAATCGCCAGCGGATACGCGCCTCTTGGCGCCGTGCTGGTTTCCGCGCGCGTCGTGGAGGCCTTTGAACGCGGTTCAGGAACGTTTCAACACGGTTTTACCTATCAAGCCCATCCGGTGGCGACTGCTGCCGGCAATGCCGTACTCGATTACCTCGAAGCGCACAGATTATTCGCCCGGGTCGAGTCGATAGCGAAAACCTTGCGAGCCGATCTCGCGCCGCTTTTGAACCATCCGCACGTCGGCGATATTCGCGGGCTGGGACTGTTACTCGGTGTCGAATTCGTAAAGGACAAGAACTCTCGCGAGCCTTTTCCGCCCGGTGAAAATATCGCCGAACGCATTCGCGAGGCGGCCATGGAGGAAGGCGTGCTCACGTATCCGACGCAAGGCTGCGTCGACGGGCTGCGCGGCGATCATATTCTTCTTGCGCCGCCGTTTATCTTGACGGAGCAGGAGTCCGCGCGAATATCAAGCGCGCTTCAAAACGCCCTGACAAAAGTCTTTCCTCACTAATTATTTTTCTACGCAATACGCTCCGCGCACACCGATGAAGAATCTTTCTTCTCTTTAATCGTTTATTGCATTAGTGTTCGGTGCCGTGCTCATTCCAGCCTCGGAGATAAACCTTCCTCTTATGCGCCATCGTTCAAGAAGTCTGATTTTGCTTGCTACGTTTGTTTTCTTCATCTTGCCCTCGGCGCGTACTCAGGACCGCCCGCGAGATAAGGATGCAGCCAAACCGCGTGCCCGCGATCTCGGCGTGCCATTTGACGGCACGCCTGGATCGCTCAACGCCATTACCGACGTCGCCGGCGTCACCGTCGGCTACACCACGCTTATCTCGGGAGAAGGAAAGCTGCAGATCGGCAAAGGGCCGGTGCGCACTGGCGTTACCGCTGTCTTTCCGCGCGGGCCGAAGTCCATGAGCGATCCCGTTTTTGCGGGCTGGTTTACGGAAAACGGCAACGGCGAAATGACCGGCACTACCTGGGTGGAGGAATCCGGATTTCTCGAAGGGCCGGTGATGATCACCAACACGCACAGCGTCGGGCTCGTTCGCGACGCGGTAATTCAGTGGCGCGTCCATCACGGCCAGCCCGATCCAGCGGGCTACTGGTGGTCACTGCCCGTGGTTGCGGAAACCTGGGACGGCTGGCTCAACGACATCAACGGTTTTCACGTAAAGTCGGACGACGTTTTTCATGCGATGGATTCTGCGGCTGCGGGCCCCATCGCCGAAGGAAACGTGGGTGGCGGCACGGGCATGATTTGCAACGAATTTAAAGGTGGGACCGGCACTTCGTCGCGAAAGCTCGAAGATAAATTTGGCGGTTACACCGTGGGCGTTCTGGTGCAATGCAATTACGGCAGGCGCCCGGATCTACGCATTGCCGGCGTGCCCGTTGGCAAAGAAATTCCCGAAGATCGCGCCTACGCGTCGACTTCGTTCAGTGAACTGGATCGTGGCTCCATCATCGTGGTGGTCGCCACCGACGCGCCGCTGGTAGCGCATCAGTTGAAACGTTTGGCTCGGCGCGTCACGCTGGGACTTGGACGCGACGGCAGTATTTCGGGAAATGGCTCCGGGGATATTTTTATTGCGTTCTCCACCGCCAATCCCGGAGCTGGCTTTGCCGAACAGGTCGTCGATGTGAAGATGCTGCCTAACGAAAAAATTGAGCCGCTCTTCGCCGCCACCGTGCAAGCCACCGAAGAAGCCGTCATCAATGCCATGGTTGCCGCCGAGACCATGACCGGCATAGAAAATCACAAGGTGATCGCGCTGCCGCACGACCAACTGCGCGCCGTACTAAAAAAATACAACCGTCTGAATCAATGATTTGTTTGTGATTTAATTTCAGAGTTTTTCAGACGAAGGGAAAATTTCTACGCGCTAAATGACCGGCACGGCCATTTTGCGTGCCGGGTTGAAGAACGGCATGGGAACAATTTTTGCCGATACGGTGTGCCGCACCGCCTCGACCGTCATTTCCATATTCAATGTCGTGCCGATGGCGGAGTGCTCGCGATTCACGCACGCCAGCGCGATCATTTTCTTCAACGTGGGCGACCAGGTCGTGGACGTCGCCTTGCCGATCACCCGTCCACCACGATAAACCGGCACAGCCACGCGCGACGCCATGCTCGGCACCTGCGGGGCCATGCCCATTTTGTCGTACAGCGCCTCCACTTCATTCCAGTTGATTTCCAGTCCCACCAGCGCGCGCTCCGCTCCTTTTTTTGCTTCGCGTGCCAGAGCGTCGCGGCCCACGAACGTTTCTTTCTTCAAATCCACCAGCTTGCCCAAGCCAATTTCCGCCGGCGAAAATCTCTGTGCATCGATCAGCGCTTTTTTGCTGGAGGTGTAGTCCACCTCGATCAGAATCAGCCCTGCTTCGATCCGCGCAATATCCAGCGCAATCATTCCCGCCGGATGAATATCAAACGCCTTTCCTTTGCTGTTCAACGCATCCCAGACTTTTACCGCGTCTTTCCACGGCATCCAGATTTCAAATCCCAAATCGCCGGTATATCCGGTGCGAGAAATATCGACGGTTACGCCCGCGATTTTTCCACGCGTCACGCGGAAATATTTCAGATTGCTGACGCTGGCATCCGCGACGGCGTTCAGCAGCCTGCCGGACGTCGGACCCTGCAGCGCCAGCGCCGCCACTTGCTCGGTTATATCTTCGATTTTTACATCCAGCCCTAGCGCGTTTTGCTGGAACCATCGCAAACTGGGATCCGCGGCCGTCCAGCGATACTCGTTTTCGCCCAGTCGCGTGATCGTGCCGTCATCGATTACTTTTCCTTCGGGATCGCACCAGCAGCAGTAGATCACCTGGTCGACGGCAACTTTGTTGATGTCCCTGGAGATGACGCGGTTTACAAACTTTGTAGCGTCGCGCCCGGTCACTTTGTATTTGAACAACGGAGAAATATCAATCAGTGCGGCGGAATTGCGGATGGCGTTGTATTCGTGCTCATGGTGCATTTCGTACACGCTTACCGTGTAATAGCCCGACCACTCGCGATAGTTCAGGCTCTCGCAAAGTGCCAGCGTTCGTTCATGAAATGCAGTTCCGACAGGCACAAGTCCTCCACAAAATGCGCGACACAAGGCGCACTACAAAAACCGAATCCACGGGTGCAAAGTTTATCGAATTATAGGTGCGAATTCATTGCCGTCGCAAGCCGCGCATCGGCGATTCTTATCGTGTGAGCGTCGCCCTGAAGTCTTCTTTCCAGCTTTCAGGAAACGCAGCGACCTGAAGCGCGCGAAGAACGATCTCCGCGTCCCCGTCTTTGAACTTCTTGGCGAAATACAGCCGGTTGATCTCGGCGATGGAAACATGGTTGGCGTCGCGGAAAATTTCTATGATCTCGTCGCCCGCGCCGATCTCTCCTTCGCGTTCTACCGCCACATAAAAACCCGAGCGCCCGCTGGCCAGAAATTTCTTTATCATGCGGTCGGATTGAAATCTCAATCCCAGCTTGTAACACGGCAGGCGTGGCTGGGTGATGACCACTTCAGCCGAACCAATCGCGAATCGATCACCCAAATGAACAGAAGTTTCCAACAGTCCTTCCGTCGTCAAATTTTCTCCGAACACGCCCATCGGCAACTCATGATCAGGCAATTCTTTTTTCCACAATTCATAATGTTCCGAGGGATAGCAATACACTGCCTTATATTCTCCGCCGTGTACGGTGAGGTCCGCCTGCCGGTCGCCCTCGAGATTCAATCTGCGCAGTGCCACGCGGCCCGGCACAGGCTCTTTGTAAATGCCGGTGGTGACCATTTCTCCGTGCCACATCACTTCGCGTGGCAATCCAATGTTGAGCGACACGATTTTCACGAAACGGCTCCTCGCGCTTTGCGATGATACAGCGCCGACCACAGATGATAAGACTCACCGAGTCCGCCGGCAATCAACGCGGCCAAGAAGGGTATCTGACTAGCCGCAGAAAACGCACCATGTGACGCGCGGCACACCGACTATCGCGTGCGTCGCTGCACTTGTGCCGCATTGCCGCTGCCAGTAGAATGCCTTTTGCTTTCTTCGCCTTTCTACTAGCAGTGCTCGCGCTTTGCGACCGTTGCGTTTACTTCGTTTGTCGTCTATCGCGCTTGTGTGACGGAGCTCCAGCCAAATGATGCAGCATTACGACGTGATCGTCATCGGAGGCGGTCACAACGGCCTGGTCAACGCCGCCTATCTGGCCAAGGCCGGTAAAAAAGTTTTAGTCCTCGAGCGCCGCCACGTTTTGGGGGGAGCCGCGGTCACGGAAGAAATTATTCCGGGCTTTCTTTTTTCGGAATGCTCGTACGTGGTCTCGCTGCTGCGCCCGGAAATCATTCGCGAACTTGATCTTCCGCGCCATGGTTTGGAAATTCTGCCGCTGGACGGCACATTTTCGCCCATGCCGGACGGCAACCATCTCTGGCGTATGAACGATCACGCCAAGTCCATCCGCGAAATTCGCCGTCACTCGCGCGTCGATGCCGAAGCCTACGACGAATTTTCCAAGATGATGACGCCGATGTGCCGCTTCGTGAAGCCCATGCTGTCGATGATTCCACCGGATCCCACGACCTTGAATCCGCGCGATCTGAAGCAGTTGCACTTCATGATGCAACGCTTCCGGGATTTATCCAGCGACGAGCGTTACACGCTGATTCAGTTGATGACCATGAGTTCCGCCGATTTTCTGGACCAGTGGTTTGAGACGGACGTTCTCAAAGCCACCATGTCCGCCTCGGGAATCATCGGCACCTTCCTTGGAATTCGCTCGCCTGGCACGGCCTACGTTCTTTTGCATCACTACATGGGGGAGATTGACGGCGCATTTCGTTCCTGGGGCTTCAGCCGCGGCGGAACCGGCGCAATTTCCAACGCGATCGCGGCTGCGGCGCGCGAAGCCGGCGTCGAAATTCGCACCAAAGCTCCGGTTGGAAAAATCGTAGTGAAAAACGGCCGCGCGGCGGGAGTGGTGCTGCAATCCGGCGAAGAGATCAGCGCCAATGTGATTTCTTCCAGCGTCGACCCGCACCTCACGTTTGAAAAGTTTCTGGAGCCTTCCGAGTTGCCGTCCGATTTTCTGGAAGGCGTGCGCCGCTATAAATTCCGTGGCTCATCCGGGAAGGTAAATATCGCGCTTGACGCGTTGCCGGAATTCAAATCCATACCCGGTGAGGGCGCGCATCTGCGCGGCGCTATTTCCATTTCTCCCAGCATGGAATACATGGAGCGCGCGTACGACGATGCCAAGTACGGCCACTACTCGCGCCGGCCGTACATCGATATGGTCATTCCCAGCTTGACCGATCCCAGTGTCGCGCCTCCGGGCAAACATGTTTTGTCGTGCTTCGTGCAGTACGCGCCTTACAAGCTGGCGGAAGGCACATGGGACGACCAGCGCGAAGCCTTCGGCGACAATGTGATCGATACGATTTCGGAATACGCGCCCAACATCAAGCAAATTATTGTCGGGCGCCAGGTTCTTACGCCCCTCGATCTGGAACGGGAATTTGGCCTGACCGAGGGCAACATTTTTCAAGGCGAGCTTTCCCTTGAGCAGTTATTTTTTCTACGTCCTGTCGCGGGTTGGGCGTATTACCGGACGCCCGTCGATAACCTTTATATGTGCGGGTCCGCCACGCACCCTGGAGGCGGCATCATGGGAGCGAATGGCCGCATCGCCAGCCAGGTGATTTTGAAACAGTGGAAAAAATCCGCGGCGCAGGGTCAGTCAAACGGCGTGCATGGCTCGCGTGTTCCGGTGGCCCCCTCGGACACCACTCCGGCAACCGCAGGTTCCGCCAAAGAGTCCAACTGAAAATGCCCATCGGACAGCGTGTAGTCTTCATCGGTGGCGGTCACAACGCGCTCGTTGCCGCGTTTTATCTGGCCAAAGGCGGCTTCAAACCGTTGATACTCGAACGCCGCGAATTTATCGGCGGCGGCGCCGTCACCGAGGAATTTCATCCCGGTTTCCGCGCCTCAATACTCGCGCACACGCTCGGTCCTCTGCGTTCCGATGTCGCGCGCGATCTTCAGGTAGAAAAATTCAATTGTGAGATCCTGCACCCTGATCCACGCGTCTTCGCACCTTCGCTGAGCGGGCAGTCGCTGTTGTTCTATGACGACCACGCCAAGACTGCCGGCGGCATCGCACGTGTTTCCGCCAAAGATGGAGCGAAATACACCGAGTTTGCCGCCGCGCTGGCTAAAATGTCCGGCGTCTTTGCGCAGATATCCTCCAACACTCCGCCGTCCATCGATAAGCCTTCCCCCGAGGATCTTTGGAATCTGCTGAAGACCGGGCGCGGCGTTCGTGGGCTGGGCAAGTTCGGTATTTTCGATCTGCTTCGCTGGGGGCCGATGGCGGTGGCGGATTTTGTCGCGGAATTCTTCGAGACGGAACTGCTTCGCGCCGCCATCGCTGCGCGTGGAATCTTCGGCACTGCGCTAGGTCCGTGGTCCGCGGGTTCCACCGCGGTATTGCTGCTGCGCGCCGCTGCCGATCCGCATCCGGTCGGGTCGGCAACGTTTTCGCGCGGCGGCCTCGGCACTTTTTCGCACGCGCTCGCGGAATCCGCCAAGCAGGCTGGTGTTGAAACTCGCACGAACGCGGAAGTGCAGCACATCCGCGTTAAGGATGGTGCGGCCACTGGCGTAGTGCTCGCCGACGGGGACGAAATCGCGGCAGAGGCTGTGGTGTCCGGGCTCGATCCCAAGCGCACATTTTTTAATTTGATGGACCCATCGCAACTCGATCCCACGTTTGCACTACGCATCCGCAACGTCCGCGCTAACGGTACCGTTGCCAAAGTAAATTTTGCGCTCGGCGAGCTCCCGTCTTTTCCATCGCTGGCCGGCACGGTGGGACCAGACGGATTCCGTCAGGCGATTTCCGGACGCATTCACATTGGTCCGGAAATCGATTACCTCGAGCGCGCTTTCGATGCCTCCAAATATGGCCAGTTTTCCGAGAATCCTTATCTTGACCTCACCATTCCCACACTTCTTGATCCGTCCCTGGCGCCGGTGGGCAAACATGTGCTCTCCGCTTACATGCAGTTTGCTCCGTACAAATTGAAGAACGAAAATTGGGAATCGAGCCGCAAAGCTCTTGGCGAGGCAGTTATCAAAACGATCTCAGCGTATTCGCCCAATTTTGCCGCGTTGGTGGAAGGTTTGCAGGTGATTACGCCGGAAGATTTGGAAACCGAATACGGTTTTACCGGCGGCCACATTTTTCACGGGGAATTGGCGCTCGATCAGCTATTTACCATGCGCCCGGTCCTCGACTGGGCGCGCTATAAAACGCCCATTCGGGGATTATTTTTGTGTGGTTCCGGCACGCATCCAGGCAACGGACTGACCGGCGCATCCGGCGCTAACGCTGCGAAAGAAATCATTCGCGAGCTGCGCTGACGGGAACCCAGCGACCAGGTAAAATGGCCCGCTTGAGGCCCGCTTGAATGAAGGAGGCGTGATGGCTTCGGACTTCTACCTGTTGAAGACAGAACCGACAGGATACTCGTTCGCGGATTTACAGCGCGATTCGGTAACGGAATGGGATGGTGTGTCGAATCCGGTGGCACTAAGAAATCTCTGCGAGATGAAACCCGGCACCAAACTGGTGATTTATGAAACGGGAGATGTGAAGAGCGCCGTGGGGCTTGCGTCGGTAGTCTCGGTGAACACGGAGGATCCGAAAAATCCTGTTATAACCATCAAAGCTGGAAGAGCGTTGGGACAACCCGTTTCCCTTGCTCAGATGAAAGCCGATACGCTCTTCGCGGATTCGCCGCTTGTGCGTCAAGGCCGACTTTCCGTAGTCCCCCTGACCTCCGTGCAGTACAAAATCCTTACCAAGTCCTAATTAAAGTAGCGGGAAAAAAGATGCGGCCCGCGAGAACTCGGCGGGCCGCATTATGCGAAACACGATGGCTACGACGAAACGTTTTCCCACGAAGCAAGAACAACCGCGAATTTGGCAGCTGGTGATATTGTCGCGCGTTCTTTTTTCGCATAAAGTCCTGTCATGGACGCTAGTTGGATCCGCGACTTGTGCCTCTCTTTCCCATCCGCTACGGAACACGTGATCTGGGGCAACGACCTGACTTTTAAAGTTGGGGGCAAGATGTTTGCCCACGCTGTACTCGAACCTGCTCCGGTGTGGTTATCTTTCAAGACTTCTCCAGATAATTTCTTTGAGCTGACTGAGCGGCCGAATATTATTCCCGCCCCGTATCTTGCTCGTGCACAGTGGGTCGCACTGGAGACGCGCGACGCGCTGTCTGCGCGGGAGCTCACCAGCCTCCTTAGAGAGTCTTACGACATAATTGTGGCGAAGCTCCCCAAGAAAACACGCGAGTCACTTAACGCTAAGAAACCGCGGCGTGCTAAAGCGTCGAGGCGAAAATAGCAATCCCTTCCCGCAGACGATCCAGCTCCCCACGTTCCTGTCACGCGACAAAGCGAATGTTAGATCGCCAGCCTTTAGCATGTTGGGCTGGCGATTTTTTGTTTGAACGAGGAAAGCGGATAGCACGCCTGAACCAGTTGGCGACAGAATGGCCTGTACCTGAAAGCGCAGCCAAGTTTGCGCAACTCTACGGGAGGCCAGCTTGTTGCCAACAAAAATTGTCGCGATCCCAACAGACGTCGTAAACGCGGTGCGCGAAACTATGCGCGCGCCGGTGTATGGATTTCCAGCTCACAAAGAGACAGCCACGGATTCTGCTCCATGCCGACATTGCCTGGGGCTGATTGCTCCGCAAGCGGACGAGGCCATACTTTTCACTTATGACCGATTCGCAGGAATCGAAGGTCTCCCTCAGCCCGGACCTGTTTACGTGCATGCCAAAAATTGCCCGCGGTACGATGAACACGCCGGGTTCCCGCCGGAACTCCGCAACAGCCCGCGCACCCTGGAAGCCTACGCACACGGCCGCCATCTGATTGCTCAGGAATATGTTTCCGATGGCGGCTTCGAGCCGGTCATCGCGCGTCTTTTTGCAAATCACGCCGTCGACTACATCCAGGTCAATAGCACGACCGCAGGCTGCTACACGTTTCGAATCGAACGCGGCGAAAACTAATTCCCCCAGATAAAAAAATGCGCCTCGCACGACGAACTACGCGAGGCGCACGCCGATCACAGAATTACTTTTGACTAGTTCGCGTTGCCAGCCGATTTGGCCATGTTTTCTTGCCACTCCTTAGCGCGCCGCTCCATCTCCGCAGGCGCCACATCTTCCACGTGTTCTGCCATTCCCCAGGAGTGTCCGTAAGGGTCCGACAATCTGCCATAGCGGTCACCCCAGAATTGATCCTGTAGCGGCATCGTGACGGTGCAGCCAGCGGAAACCGCTTTATTGAACGCAGTGTCGACGTCTTCGATATAGATAAATAAATAGCTGGACGGCGCCGACTTCCCGCCCGTGTCCGGAGCAGAGGACATGCCCGGGAACACATCGCTGATAAAAAACTTGGAGTCTCCAATCTGCAATTCTGCGTGACCGATCACCCCTCCAGGACCTTCCATGCGTGAAATTTCCTTTGCTCCCAGAGCCTTTTTGTAAAAATCGATAGCTTTGGCCGCGTCCTTGCACGTGAGGGCGGGCGTAATTGTGTGATACCCATTAGGAACTGCGTTTGCCATACATCCTCCTTAGTAATCCTTCTAACGGTTCACGCCGGAGCGGGGTCTTCAGGCGCGTCAGGTGGTAATACCGAACTATGCCGTTCAAGTCAATGTCCAAAAAATGCAGTACGGCACATCGTATTGAGTGAGAATTTTCACCGGCTTGTAACGTTTCATTGCAAAATCATTCATCGAAACGCACAGAGCGCCGGCCTATGCGACTAAGCGGAAGCTTTTCCTCGATGTTGCAGCGCCTCCTGCAGCCTGGTTACAAAATCGAGTTCAGCAGCATGCATTTTTTTCTGTGCGGCTTCAGCGGTGAAGAAATCCGCGCGGTCGACTTCCGGAAAAGTCGCCATTTTGCCGGACTTCGGAGGCCACTCCATCTCGAAGGTATCGCTCTTCAGCGCGGCGGGATCGCAATCGCCTTCGAATGCCCAGGCTACCACTGTTTTTCCGCTCTTGTGCTTCACGCTGCCGAGTGACAGAAACTCTCCTTGCGATGTTACCCCGGTTTCTTCTTGAAACTCACGCTGGGCGGCAGCCAACTCCACTTCACCTGGATTGATTTCGCCTTTAGGAACAAACCAGACATCTTTTTTCTTCCAGAACGGTCCGCCCGGATGCACAAGCAGGACCTCCAGTTGCGCATTGCGTCGCCGGTACATTAATAAGCCTGCGCTGATTTTCGCCATGCTGCGTTGCTCGATGAAAGAGTTAATGTGCCATCGCGATATACTGGCACCTGCCAGATTTTAGCCGCGCGACTCTCAATTGAAAGTGCTCCACACTTCATAAAGTATGGCTGAAAGCTCCATGGCCGTTCGGAATATTTCAGACACCGCGCGGTGGGCCGCTGTTTTTCGTGCAAATGAAACGGAACGCCCCGACGCGTTGTTCCGCGATCCGTATGCAGCGCGGCTCGCCGGCACTCTCGGCGTGGACATTGCGAACACCCTGCCCGAAGGAAACAGTCACGCGTGGGCCTGGGTGGCGCGAACTTATCTCTTCGATCAATTCATCGAGCGCGAGATTCAGCAGGGGGCGGACATGGTGGTGAATCTGGCGGCCGGCCTGGATGCGCGGCCTTACCGTATGAAGTTGCCGCCTGCTCTCCATTGGATTGAAATCGATTTGCCGGAAATCCTCGACTACAAAGAAGTTGTTCTTGCGGCGGAAAAGCCGGGTTGCGTGTTGCAACGAATTCGTTTGAATCTTTCCGACGAGGGCGCGCGCAAACCAGTCTTTGCCGAATTGTCCTCGCGGGCGAAGAAAATACTGGTGCTGACCGAAGGCTTGATCATTTATCTGGAGCCTGCAGAAGTAAGCTCCCTCGCCAAAGACCTCGCAGCCAACCCGCAATTCCAGCGCTGGATTCTCGATTTGCATTCTCCGGGATTGTTACGCCTGATGCAGCGCACCACCGGCCGGCAATTGAGCCAGGTTGGTGCGGCCTTCAAATTCGGCCCACCGGAAGGGCCAATGTTTTTTGAACCGCTTGGATGGAAGGCGCTGGAGGTGCAAGGGTTACTGAAAACAGCGGCGCGCTTCAAACGTCCTCCACTGGGACTGCGCCTGCTGTCTCATCTGCCGGAAAGCAAGGGCGCGCAGGGTTCACGACCTTGGTCTGGTGTTTGCACTTTCGCACGAACATAAACGCAGCAATTTCACGCTAACCTCTAGTTTTAGCAGGAAAGGTTTAGTCGACTCCGCCCAAGGGTTTTGTCACGGCTATCTTTTCGAAGCCCGCGATCAAAGGCTTGGTGGTGGCAATTGTTTTTTGCACTGTCGGCAGGGTGAGTGAAGCGTGGTGGCTGGCCTCGCTGTCCCACACCTCGGTAATCCAAAGAATATTTTCATTTTGTGAGTCCTCGGACACGACGTAGCGGAGGCATCCGGGCATCCCCCTGGTGCCGGCGCTCAGAATTTCCGCCAGTTCCGTGCGCTTGCTGGCATTCGCCGTTATTTTTGCGATCATCCCGTACATCTTGTTGCTTCCTCTGTTTGAAAGAACGCTCCTACACTCTCAGCCCAAATCCACGCCACGAGCGAGTCGTTATGAATATAACTGACTTTGCCCGGTCTCCCGCAGGCCGCCCTGAATTGCCAACCGCTGACATCACTGATAGAAACTTTCTTGCGAGGGGTGTATGAGATACGACTTTCTGGTTGAGACTTACGAAACGGAGCGCGTCAAAGTGGTAAGCACGTGGAGCGAATTCCGCGATGAGGATGTGCACTGGCGGCCTCGCGAATCAGATCCTCGCGGTCGAAGCGTGCTGGAACAGATGGTGCATCAGTGCGTGAGCGAGGATTTATGGTTCCGCAATATGCTCGGCATCGATGTAGGCGCGCCGCCGCTTCCCGCTGAGGAAACGCGGCTGGAATTCATGAAACGCTTCGCGCAAGACAGCGCCAAAAGGCTCGCGGCATTACGCGGTAAGGATGAACCGTGGTGGGAAGGTGAAGCGCAATTTTTCGATGTGCCCCGGACACGCGCGTGGATAGTCACCCGCAGGATCGCGCACACGGCGCATCATCGCGGGCAGCAAATGGCCATGCTACGCATGCTGGGTCGCTCGCTGCACAGCAATTATGGGCCAACCGCCGACACCGGAGGGTTGATGCAGAATCACGCGCCAACCATTTATGCGTATCCGAGCCTGGAAGCGGTGCTTGCCGGCGAAGCCGCGGGCGGTAAAAAGTCTCCGCTACCCGGAATCGCCGACAAACCGGTCACTGAAAGGCCCGACTAAAACCAATTTGCAATAGGAAACTAGTCCGCGCGGTAAAGTGACGGAAATTCTTTTTGGAGACGATCGAGCTTGGGCAGATCGTTATAAACGATGTAGGGGTTGTTCGGATTTTTCTTCAGGTAGTCCTGGTGATAATCCTCGGCGGGATAAAAAGCCGCGAAGGGCACGACCTGAGTGACGATGGGGCGTGAATATACGGCGGCGGAATTGAGCTGCGAAATATACGCTTCGGCAATGCGTTTTTGTTCGTCGCTCGCATAGAAAATTGCGGAGCGATATTGCGAGCCGGTGTCCGGCCCCTGGCGATTCAACTGCGTGGGATCATGAGCCACGGAAAAGTAAACCATCAGCAGTTGGCCGTAGGTGATTTTCGCCGGGTCATAGGTAACCTGCACGGATTCGGCATGTCCGGTAACGCCCATGCTGACCACTTCGTAGGACGGCGATTTAGCGTGTCCACCGGAATAGCCCGAGGTGGCGGAGTGCACGCCTTTTACGTGCTCGAAGACCGCCTGTACGCCCCAGAAACAGCCGCCCGCAAAGGTGGCTACTTCCGGCTTGGCCGAGGTGGCGAGCGTTGCGTCTAGTGCCGGCCTGGGAAATACCGCGGCGTTGGGCGTCTCGGCCGGACGGGCACCCAGGCTGCGAAGGGCCGTCCATCCAAAGGATGCGACGATCAGGGCGATGGCGAGCGATTTTCCGATGTACGGGCTTTGCATATACATACCTCTTTCATGATTAGTACGATAGGCGGCTAGGATTGGATGCGCGGAAGTGCGGCCCGGGAATATGGCCCGGCATATGGCTGCCCGCGATGCACAAAGGCCAAGCGAAGTGCGAAGTCCCAGTCGTGGTTTAGCTCGATGGAACCTCGCAGTGGGGCTTCGCATCATAAATGTTAGAGAATTTCAGGAGAAGCCAATCATGAAATGGAACACGCTGAGCAGTCTGGTGTTGAGTGCCACGGGGATTGCCGTGCTTATGATGGCGCCAGGAATTCGCGCACAAGTGACCGATGGAAAAAAGCCTGACCTGCCGGCCCCGTTTGCGTCCAAGTCGGCCACGAACCCGGCGGAAGAAGGAAAGCCGCCGCAAGGCTTTCTGCCTTCCGTTCCAAAGGGATTCAAAATCAATGTATTCGCCGCCGATTTCAAAGAGCCACGCTGGATGGCGATTGCGCCGAATGGTGACGTGTTCCTGGCGGATTCCGGCGCGGGCAAAGTGGTGATACTGCGCGACCCGGAGCACAAGGGCAGCGCGCAACAGAACGAGGTGTTTGCCAAGGGCTTGAAGCAGCCGTACGGCATCGTGTTCCACGACGATTATGTTTATGTTGCGGACACCGACGCACTGCTGCGCTTCAAATACGATGCGAAAACTTCCAAGCCCACCGGCGACGCGGAACACCTGATGGACTTGCCGACTGGCGGGCACTGGACGCGCTCACTGGCATTGGCTCCCGACGGGCAGCATCTGTTTGTGGGCATCGGCTCGAGTTCCAACATCAGCATCGAGGATGATTCCAGGCGCGCGGCCATTACCATATGCGATCTGGACGGCAAAAATGCGCGGCTGTTCGCGACGGGTCTGCGCAATCCAACCGGAATCGGCATTGACCCCCAGAATGGAACACTTTGGGCCAGCGTCAACGAACGCGACGGCCTGGGTAACGATCTCCCGCCGGACTATCTGACCTCCGTGCAGGATGGTGGATTTTACGGCTGGCCGTACAGCTACATTGGAAATAACATTGATCCGCGAGTGAAGCCGCAGAAGCCCGACCTCACCGCGAAAGCGATTGTTCCCGATGTTTTGCTGGGTGCGCACCGCGCCCCTCTAGAGTTCGCGTTTTATAACGGCAAACAATTCCCCGAGAATTATCGCAGCGGAGTATTTTTAGCGGAGCACGGTTCCTGGAACCGGTCTCCTCGTGCCGGTTATCAGGTGGTGTTCGTGCCATTCAAAAATGGCAAACCCAGCGGAGACCCTGTTCCGTTTTTAACGGGATTGGTACCGGATCCCGGCAAAAGCGAGGTCTACGGCCGTCCGGTTGGAATCGCAGTTGCCACCGATGGCTCACTCTTGGTTTCCGACGATATGGCCGGAACGGTGTATCGCATTTCTGCGAAGTAATTTTCCGCGAGACATTCAATCGGAGCTGAAAAATTCGCGCGTTAATTATTGACGACTAACGTCAGCTGAATCGGCGTTAGCTGCAGCGCTGTTCCCGCAGCATTCGAAGCCGTTGGCGTAAGCACAATGGTAGAAGTACCGTCCGGCGTTACCGCCGAAACGTCCTGGGTTGCGGGCGCACTTCCGGCTCCGCCTCCACAACCGCTTAATACGAAAAATATGGGGAGCGAGCATAGAATCGCTGAAGCCGCCCATGCGTTTCGCCAACGGCCGCGAGATAACGCCGCAGTGAGCGAAGGCCTTCTGTACGCAAAAACCAAACTGTAAAAGACCACGGCAATCGCGAACGGCAACCAACCCGCCGACCTGGTTAGTGGCGGCGATCTACGCGCTGCAGTTATAAGGGTTCCAGACGCGGCAGACGCGGTATCCGTCGATACCGTTACGGCGAGCGCGGCAGAATTGCCGCTCGTGAGCGCGACGGACGAAGGCATCTGGCACGTGGCGTTAACCGGGGCCCCGGAACATACAAATGAGATTGCGCCGTTGTAGCCCACGCCAGCCGTGAGCTGCAGGTTATAGGCAGCCGACTGGCCCGCGGTGACGGTAGCTGACAAAGCGCTGGACGGACTCGTCACCGTGAAGACCGCTGTGGCCGTGCCGGAAACATTGATTACTTGCGGCGAATTGGGCGCGTCATCAATTATCGAGATGGTTTCGCTGAGTGTGCTGGGAGACACGGGAGCAAAAACGACGCCGGCCACGGTGCAATTGGCATTGGCGGCCACCGTGCCGCAGGCATTCAGCGAATTGGTGAAATTGGTGATGTTGTTGCCTCCGGCCACCACGCTGGAGATATGCAGGGGCGCATTGCCGGAATTGGTTACGGTGACGCTGATCGCCGCGCTGGACGTGCCTTGCAACGTGCTTGGAAAGTTCACCGTGCTGGACGAAAGCGTGACGGCTGGCCCGGTGACAGGCGGTCCCATTCCCGTGCCGGTAAGAGTCACGACCTGCGGGTTGCCCGGAGCGTTATCGATGAAGCTAACTGTGGCCTGTCGAGCTCCAGCGGACGCCGGAGTGAATGTTACCGCGATGGAGCAGGACGCATTTGCAGCGATTGCGGCGCCGATGCAATTGCTCGAGGGCAAAGCGAAGTCGGCCGGATTGCTGCCCCCCACCACAATAGTGGAAATATTCAGCGGGGCGGTGCCTGAGTTGGTCACCATAACACTCATCGGCGAACTGGTGGTTCCGAGTGCCAGCGAAGGAAAGTTCACCGTGGTGGGGCTAAAGGTGATTCCTGGAACCGGTGCGGGTGCGCCGCCGGAGCCCGTCAGCAGCACCGATTGCGGGCTGCCGGGCCCATTGTCCATCACGTTCAGTTGCGCCTGGCGCACTCCGGAGGCTGCGGGAGTGAATACCACCGAGATAAAGCAGGAATTGGCCGCGGCCAGTACGGTGGGCGCTCCACAATTATCCGTTTCGCTGAATTCGCTGCTGTTGGCTCCCGTGATGGCGATGCCGTTTACGCTCAGCGCTTGATTGCCTGTACTGGAAAGCGCAATGGTTTGCGCCGTAGCGGGTATGCCAACGCCAGTGCTGGTGAACGACAAGTTTGCGGGCGTAAGTGTTGCGACGGGGCCGCTTTCATTTTGTGTGTTCGTGCCGGGAATGACGCTGAACGCGATCGGTAAACCCAATCCGGGACCGGTGAAGGGTGAACCGGCCACTTCGGTGAGATAGCCCGTCGCAAGCTCTACAAAAAAAACATGTACCTGATTTGTCGACGTGCTCTGGTAAACGAACTGGCCGGTAGGATCGGCGACAAGACCGCTGACGGATGTGAAGCCCGGCAGTGGCGAACTCGGAGCTTTGGTCAATGTCCACGTGGCGGTGTCCACGATGTAGATGTTTACTGAGCTGACCGGAGCAGCAAAAAGCGTGGCGTAAACAAAGCGTTGCCCCGGACCCACAAAAATTTCCTGGGGAATCACTCCAGCCCCGATATTTAACTCCCCTTGCGGGCCTCCCGTGGTGGTGACCCGTAAGAGGCACTCCAGTTGTCCTTCACCGGTTACGACGAACTGCCCCAAAGGGTCGGCGCCGAAGGAGCGCCCCTGATTGGGCGCGGCCGTCGTCGAACCGTTCTGGTTGCCGAGCAAGCCAGTCTGCGGATCGATGGTGAACGTGAGCAGATCACCGTCGAGCTGATACGTGAGATTTGGGGACGAGGGGTTGGGACCAAGGTAAATGAAGAAAGTCCCCTGGACAGGATTAGCGGCGGCGCCCACTGGTGTGGAAACCAATTCGAGAAATGAGCCGCCCACCGGAATCAAAGTTTCTCCGGTCGCATCAATTTGAAACGATTCCACGCTGCTTTCACCGGCATTTAAGCCCACCGAGTTGACGACTCCCAAATACGTGCCGGTCGGCTCTGTGGCGATCAGCACGGGCGAGTTTGTATTTGCAGAAGAAAACGGCGAGCCGGGAACTTCTGTGTACGTGCCGGTCGCCGAATCGACCGTATACATGTGAATACTGTTGTTCCCGGCGGCGAACAGGAAGCGCCCCTTGGAGTCGATGACCGCTGGGTAGCCCAGCGCTGGAAGTGGCGATCCGGCGACGGGAGCGAGCGCGCCAGTCACGTCGTTGCGCGTGGCGATGGCTCCGCCAGTGGTGTACACGTAGGGCTGCTGCAGTTGCGCGCTGGTTGTGGCGGCGAAAGCCAACAGAGCGGTGAAGAAAAGAAGGAGGTGGATGCCCGTGCTTGAACGCGGGGCGACGCGACTAGACGGGCACCCACCTCCGGGCGGGGACATAGACTGGAAGGCCATTGCTGCTTTCTTGACGACACTGTGCAGCGCAATTTCTGCGCTGACAGCAGACACCATAGGCGCGTTTCCTAATTACGTCAATGATAATATTACTAATTAGTATAAATACCTGTGGATATTATTTCGGGCGCTCTGCGCGCTGGTATAGGACGTGGCCTGTTTCAGGGTGATTTCGAGGTGCTGGCAGGCTCGGACGGAGAACCCGCGACTCCGCGTCTGCGTTTTTACCAAATTTTAATATTAAGGTTCGGTTTTTTGGGGTACGCTCCGCCACTTATGGAAACTGCCAAACTCGAAGTTCAGCACATGCCAGGCACTGAAAACGGCTGCTTGGTTCAGGTCCTAAATGGCAAGTTGTGCCTCGAGACCGTCCATTCGTTCGTTCAAACCATGCGTCAGGAGCAGGCCAAGGACCTGGTATTGGATATGAGCGGCGTTTCGTTTCTGGATTCCTCCGGGGTAGGCGCGCTGGTGTCGTGTTTTGTAAATCGCCAGCACGCGGGGAAGACTACTGCTTTGGCCGGTTTAACCAGGCAAGGATCAGCGGTATTGCAGGTGTCGGGGGTGATGAAATTGATCCCGACGTATCCAACCGTGGAAGAAGCTGTGCGCTCCCGCAGCCAATCCGCTTAGGACCCGCTTCCTTCATCCAAATTACGTCACACGAAAAGCTAGCTGGGAGTCCACGCTGGATGGCCGGTGAAAAGTCCGTCGACCAGCCCGATGTGATAACAAATGAATAGCCCAAAAGCCAAACTCACCAGGCCAGATGCGGTAATCAATCCTTTATTAAGCCACGCAAACTTGTAGCCTGCGAAGGAAAACGGCAACGCAATCGCCGCGGTGATCAGCATCATCCCCGCAATGGTTCCCACCCCAAAGACCAATAAATAAAGGATCGCCCATTTGGGCTCGCGGATCGTGCTCAGCACCAGCAGAGCTACAGCGGCTGAGCCGGCCAGTCCGTGTACCAGGCCAACGAAAAGCGGTCGCAACGTGTGGAACACTCCGAGATGCGCAAATGGCGCGCGCAGGCGTGCGGGCGGCGCGACTCGTTCGGCGTGATGTTCACCGGCGGCGCCGTGCGAGTGCCAATGCAGATGCAGGTGTGAATTGTGCTCGTGCAAATGGGCATGTTCACCGGTGACTTTTGGATGCGAGGGTGAAAATTTCAGCGTCAGCCACTGCATCGCGCCGGTGAGATTCAGCACCCCGAGAAGCACCAGCATCAAACCAACGGAAAATTCCATTGTCAGGCCAACGCGCGCCGGAATCGTCAGCCCAAAAACAATAATGGCCGCACCGACCACCACGATGGTGACCGTATGACCGCAGCCCCACAGAATGCCGATCAGCCCGGCCTTAAAAATGGAACGCTCACGGCTGACGATCGTGGATACCGCGATGACGTGATCGGGGTCCGTGGCGTGGCGCATGCCCAGCAGGAACCCAATCATTAGAATGGCAAGGCCGCTGGTCATTGATCACTCGTCACTGGTAACTCATTGACTGTGACTCGGCGCGGAAGCGCGGGCTCAGGCATAACCGCGGGCTGAACCATATCCCCGACTCAAGCTTAACTTAGATGCACTCTGCAAAGTAAGCGTGCAGCGCGGGCGGCGAAAACGCTGGGGGCAAAGCGCGATTCAGATGGGTCCGATAAACTACGCCGCTGAGGAATGGAATTCGCGGAGAATGCGCATCAGTTCGGCGGCGGCGTGCGGCAGTCGCGCACCGCGCCGGCCCACCAGGTAGACGTGGCGCGGGATATTGAGCTGCTTCACTTTTACTTCTTTCATCCAGCCGTGCTCGATTTCCCATTGCACGCACATGCGCGGAACGATGGCCACGCCCATCCCCATTTGCACGAAACGCTTGATGCTTTCGATCGTGGGCATTTCGATGGGCATGTTCAGTTCCGTATCATGGCGCGCGAACAGCTCGATCACCCGCCTGCGGAAGGGCGATTCCACGATGTGCGCGATGAACACTTCGCGGCCAAGATCGGCGATATCCACTTCGCGTTTGCGCGCCAGTGCATGTTTAGGCGGCACCACCAGCGCCAGTTCGTCTTTCAATATCTCCGTGGCTTGCAGCTGCGGATCGCGCGGAACATAGGACACCGCGCCTAAATCGAGCCGGTAGTTGAGCACTTCGTGCGGAATATCCCGCGAAAACATGCGATGCACGCGCACCTGCACGCCCGGATGCTTCTCCCGAAACACCGCCAGCGCCGGCAGCAACGCGTGGATGGAGCTTTCGTTGACGCCCAGAGAAAGCTCGCCGCGCTCCAGGCCCTCCAGCTCCGTGAGTCCTTTTTTGACTTCATCGCGCAGATTGATGAGCCGCTCGGCGTAGTCCTTCAGCAACGTGCCGGCATCCGTCATCCGCACCGGCCGCGAACCGCGCACGAACAGCGGCTGGCCCAGGCCATCTTCGAGCTTGCGAATCGCCAGGCTGACCGCCGGTTGGGTGCGATAGAGCCGCTCCGCTGCGCGCGAAAAGCTGCCTTCTTTGGCCACCATCAAAAAGACCTGCAGTTCCCCGATATCCACTAAAACCTCGGAAATCAGTATAAGGCAGGTTTATCAAAAGCAGAATAAAGATAAATTTGACTAGCGCCTCGCCGGATGCGCTACTTAACCAGGGGAATCTCTCTATGGACGATGTAGTACGCATATTCGACACCACCCTGCGCGACGGCGAGCAATCGCCTGGCTTTTCCATGAATACGCCGGAGAAAATCCGCATGGCGCATCAGTTGGCGGCGCTGGGCGTGGACGTGATTGAAGCAGGCTTCCCCATTTCCTCGCGCGGTGACCTGGAGGCGGTGCGCAAAGTGGCGCAGGAAATTCGTACCGTGCCCATTGCCGCGCTGGCGCGCGCGCGCAAAGACGATGTGAACGCTGCGATTGAAGCCTTGGAGCCGGCGGCGGCCCCGCGCCTGCACATTTTCCTGGCTACCTCGGATCTGCACTTGAACGTGAAGCTGCACATGACTCGTCAGCAAGCCTTGGAAGCAATTTCCGCCATGATCAAGTTGGGGCGCAATAGCGTGGGCGAAGTGGAATTCTCCGCGGAAGATGCGGGACGCACCGATATCGCTTTTCTGTGCGAAGTCTGCCGCGTGGCGGTGCAGGCGGGCGCAACCGTTCTCAATTTGCCCGACACGGTGGGGTACTCAATTCCGGAAGAATACGGTGAGATGTTCAGCAAGGTGCGCGCGTGCCTTGGCGAAGCGCCAGGCATCACCCTGAGCGCGCATTGCCATGATGATCTGGGCATGGCCGTAGCGAACTCTCTGGCGGCGGTTCGCGCCGGCGTCCGTCAAATAGAGTGCACCATTAACGGCATCGGCGAACGCGCCGGGAATGCCGCGCTGGAGGAAATCGCCGTGGCGCTGGCCGTGCGCAAAGAAAGTTTTGGCGTGAAAACCAACATCCGCATGGAGCAGTTGTTCCCCACTAGTCGCATGCTGACGGAAATCACCGGCGCGCAAGTTGCGCCCAACAAAGCGGTGGTGGGCGCCAACGCGTTCGCGCACGAAGCGGGCATTCACCAGGACGGCATCATCAAGAATCCGCTTACCTACGAAATCATGTCTCCGGAATCCGTAGGCGTGCCTTCGCGCATGATGGTGCTGGGGAAACACTCGGGACGAAATGCATTGCGCATGAGCTTGCGCGATTTAGGATATGAGCCAAGCGATGCGGAGTTGGCGGAAGTATACTCAAGGGTGAACGCGCTGGCGGACAAATCCAAGAACGTCCGGCCACGCGACCTGGTGGCCATTGCGCACGAAGTTTTGCGCCGGCGCCCGGCGGCAATGACCGCGGACGCGTCTTCCGCGGCTTGAAAGGTTTTCGGCATTGAGCCTGCGATTGGTACCTGAGAAGTCGGCTGCGCGGCCCGAGTTTTCCATGAAAAAGAACATTGTGCTGCTGCCCGGCGACGGCATTGGCCCGGAAGTAACCAGGGCGGCGGCCACCGTTCTGCGCGAATGCGCCCAGGAATTCAGCCATCAGTTTGAAATGCACGAATATCTGATCGGTGGCGCGGCCATCGATGTCACCGGCACGCCGCTGCCGAATGAAACGCTGGACGCATGCCGTAAAGCCGACGCGGTCTTTCTTGGTGCCGTGGGCGGAGCGAAGTGGGATTCGCTGCCGGTAGGGAAGCGCCCCGAGAGCGGGCTGCTGGCGTTACGCCAAGGGCTCGGGCTGTACGTTAACGTGCGCCCGGTAAAAGTTTGGGAGCCGCTGCGCGGTATTTCTCCACTCAAGCCCGAGCGCCTGGGCGATCTGGACCTTGAAATCGTACGTGAACTGGCTGGCGGGATGTATTTCGGCGAGCGCGGCAACTCCACCGAGCAGGGCAGGGAGCGCTCGTGGGATACCGAATCTTATTCCACGCCGGAGATTGAGCGCATCGCCACGTTTGCGTTTTCTCGCGCGGAAGCCCGCTCGCGGCGGTTGTGTTCGGTGGACAAAGCCAATGTTTTGGCCAGCTCGCAATTGTGGCGGCGCACCGTCTCGGCCATGGGCACGGTTTATCCCTACGTGAAACTCGAACATATGTACGTGGATAATGCCGCCATGCAGCTTACGCTGCGGCCCACGCAGTTCGACGTGATTCTCAGCACCAACATGTTCGGCGACATTTTGAGCGATGCGGCGGCTGCGCTGGTCGGCTCCATTGGTCTCATCCCCTCGGCAAGCTTCGGCTCCAGCGCGCCGCTGTTCGAGCCCATTCATGGCTCAGCTCCGTCATTGGTGGGGACCGACTCAGCGAATCCCATCGGTTCGGTATTAAGCGCGACCATGATGTTGCGAGACGCCTTTGGCCTGTCCCTCGAAGCGGAATGGGTGGAGCAATCCCTGCTACGCGTACTCGGCACCGGGTATCGCACTGCGGATATTGCCCAGCCAGGCGCTCGCGCCGTCGGCGGCTCGGTCTTCACTGAAACTCTGCGGGAAGAAATGCTGCGCACCCTGGAACACGCTGAACGCTACGGCTGGGGCGTGTAATACCGGCTCAGTGCGTTTTTACCGGCTCAGATATGCGAAGGGGACGCAGCGAGTCTGCGTCCTTTCGCCTCGAATTTTGTTCTCCACTTTGTACTTCACACTCTGATCTTCCTTGTGATCCGCTGTTAAGAACCGTCTCACTACCTCTCTCTTTCCTAAGGGCTTCTACACCGTAACCTCGATTAACTTTTCAGCGCATCATTCCTTCCGACAGTACTTTCGTACTACGGCGATAGTTTGTACGGGCCGCAACTATGGTCCTAGACCCGTGTTTGTACGCTCAACGATTAGGAAGTGCCCGGCCGTGCCACCTTCTTGTCCCCCGGTGCGGCTCGTTTTACAGCGTTAAATAAATATCGAGGAGACCCTTGCGTCTCCCCAGGAGAGAACTATGAATTCGCAATTATCCCGTGTCCTATTGGGTTTGGGTGTGGTCGCACTTCCACTTTTCGGTGTGGGTTGCGGAGGGGGAAGTTCCAGTTCGCCCTCTGAACCAGTCACGCAAGCTCCCCAGAATGGAACAGTCAGCATGATGGTGAGCGATGCTAGCACCGAAGACTGGGCCACCATCGGAGTCAAAGTACTGTCCATCTCACTGACTCCTCAGGGCGGAGGCAGTCCGGTGAACATCTACACCGCGCCAAATCCGGCTCCAATCGTCAATTTGGTGCAGTTGGATCAACTCAGTGAAATTATTGGTAACGCCACCGTTGCCGCAGGCACGTACAGCAGCGCAACGATTACCATCAGTGCCAATCCCGGAGATGTGCTGTTAACCGCCTCTGCGGATCCCAGCGCGGGTTTCGCCGGCACCGCGGGCGCAACGGTTCCCGCAAACCAGATTCAAATTGTCGGCGCTACGGGCGGCTCAGGAAGCTTGACCGTACCCGTCACGGTAAATTTTGTTTCTCCGCTGGTGGTAACCGCTAACCAAAGCAACGGTCTGGATCTGGAGTTCGATCTGGCGCATCCGGCGTTCCTCGTGGCGCATGTGCCGCCAACAACGGGTACGACGATCTGGGCGGTCAATTTCAATGGCCCCGTGCGGCATCACCGCATTGGTGACCTGCGGCGCCTGGTTCTTCGCCACACTTACGGCACGGTGAGTTCCGTGTCCTCCGACAACTCGTCGATCACCATGACCAAGGATTTTCCCACCGAGCCTCCGGTGAGCCCTGAGACTGCGGTGGCTACCTCGCAGAATCTAACCATTCTTGCGGACGCTACCAACGGCACACTCTTTTACGACGTGGATGCCAAGACCAGCGCGACCATCAACGACTTCAGCTCGGTGTCGTCCACCATTGACGGCAAGTTCGTTCGCGTCGCCGCTCGTTATCAGTCCGACGGATCGCTGGTCGCGGTGCGCATGTGGGTCAGCACTTCGTTCAACAGCGTCTGGATCAGTCCCGAAGGTCACGTCCTTCACGTGAATTCCACCAGCGATGTTCTTACCGTGCAAAACGAGTTAGGCGTCGGTGTTCCTCTGACCGTGAACGCGAACACTCAATTTTTCTACCGCACGCCAGCCAATGCCCAAGCCGATGCCACGCCGATCGGCACGGGAACCGCGTTCCTGACCAGCTTGGTGCGTGGCTTCAAGGTTCACGCCAGCGTGGTTGATCCCCTGGCAAGTCCCTTGGTAGCACAGACCGTGGATATCGAGATCGCCAGGTTTGACGGCAGCATCTCGGCTTCGAACTTGACCGGCTTCACCTATACGCGCAACTTCCACACCGCCTCGGACGACTACACTGTTACCCTGCTGTTTATTTCCAGCGGCAGCGCGAATGGTTCTGACCCCATGACCGGAGCCGCCATCACCGGATTCAAATGGTGGAACTTCACTTTCCCGACCATCGTGAACAGCGGCACTCCCGCAATTCCGGCGTTCGACGCCGCCACCGCCGGATCGGCAACCTTTGGCGGAACAGTCGGTGCGTTCCCAGCCGCGGGTGAAAGCTTCGCTACCTGGAATGATCCGAGCGCGGCCAACGCCTGGGCGGTGCCCTGGACCGTATTGCTCCCGACTACTGTGCCGGTAGGCACGGCAGCGACGAGCTACAACAACGGTAGCTTCACCATGATGGTGCCGGGCGGCACGCTCGCGGTGACTGTTAATTTGAACACCACTGCGGGCTCCGGCACGCTCGTTTACCAGATCGATCGCACCGGCAATGTGATCACCATCAACCCGGTGGACATCACTACCGCTGCGGGACAAACCACCGTGACCACCAACCTGGTTAGCAATACTCCTGTTAAGGTTTTTGGTGTGCCGCAAGCTGACGGCAGCATCAAGGCCTACGTAGTGTTCTACTACACCGGGATGAAGCCGGGGCCGACCAGCTAGTCGGTCTTCGCAACTAACTTCAGCGCATAAAAACTGCGCCGCCCTGAATTAGCAAGGGGGCGGCGCAGTTTCTTTTTCACGCTTAGGATTTTCGTGCCAGCAGATTATCGACAGAGGGCACTCCGCCGCCGGCGATCAGCAGCGTCAGCATTGCTGCCAGATAAAGCGCCATCACTTCGCCATGTTCCTGTGCCGGCCCTTTGCCCAGGAATGCGAAGTGATGCACGAACGCCCACGCTACAAAAATATTGCCGAAGCAGTAGAGAGCGGCCCACCTGGTTCCCAATCCGATGATCAGCAGAAGGCCGCCTACAAAATCGGAAAAGAACGCCACGAGAAACGACGCATGCGGTCCGATGCCAATGGGGTCTGGAAAGTGCGCCATGAATTGCGCCCAGTGAGCCGGCTGCTTTTCCCATCCGTGCCGTACGAACAGCGTTACTCCTGTACATACGCGCAACAAAGCCAGTCCGGTTTGTGCGCGCTCAGGAAAAAATCGCATCAATAGCAAATCATTTGCGCTGGCCATTTCACTTCCTCCATCCGCTCGGTTGTATCTCGACTGACAGAGGTTGGACGTGCCTCAGGTGACCTTCGGATGCAGGCAAATGTTGCGCAAAACGAAGTAAAGACGAATCAAGGAGTGCGCAAAGGCACGTACACTGCTTGCCCTGCTGGGGGACCGCCGCCGGAGAGGAAATCGAGTACGGTTGGCGCAATTCGGTCAATGCACAAAACCACGGCAATGTGGCCGCAGCCTTCATACACCGCCAGAACAGATTGCGGCGCGGCGCGATGCATGGATTCACCAACCGACAGCGGAGTCATGGCGTCCTGTCTACCCCACACAATCAGCATGGGCATCTTCAGCGCCGAAAATTTCTCGTCGAGATTATCTACTCCGGCCATCATCGAAGCCAGCGCGCGCTGCACCACCCACGCGTGACGCCTCGACCTTCGTATGAAGTCCTGCTTCACGAAGTCGGGCATGGGTGGAGGGTCGGGCGTGACCAGCGACATTAACTGGCTCACTTGCTCGGTGGTTTGCGGAGTAAAAACGCCACGGTCGAAACCGAGGTCAAACCTCATGCCCGCGCTGTCGAACAGCATGAGCCGCGTCACGCGCTGCGGTTGGTCCAGCGCAACGGCCGAGGCCACCCATCCGCCCATCGAGACGCCGCCTAATGCGATTGCGCCGAGATGGTTCGCATCGAGAAACGATTCCACGAACTTGGCTTCCTCGGGAATCGAGTAGGTGTTGTTGACCGGCTTGGCAGACCTGCCATAACCCAGCAAGTCTGGCGCGTAAACGTGATAGCCGGCGCGCACCAGTCGCGGCGCAAGCTGCACCCAATCGTTTTGCGCCTGCGAGCCTAACCCGTGAATGAGTACGACGGGTTGCCCGGCGCCCCCTTCGATGTAATGAACGTGGTGGCCATTGATATCCATCGAGCGGCTGAGAATGCCGGCGCTGTACAGCTGCAACTGGGTGATTTTTTCTCCGGCCCATATCGGCGCGCGCCAAAAGACGACTACGAGAACCACAAAAAGAATCACCACCGCGGTTACCAGCCACAGAATGATTCGAACGGCCGGACTTAATCTACGAGGATCGTGGTCCACCATGATCGTTCATGATGCGCCGCGGGAAAATGGATGGCAACCAGCGATGTCTTGGACGACTAGGCAGAGTTAGATATGATGCGCACACTATGGCCAATATTGATCACGGTGAGGAACGCAGTCGCTTGGCCACCCGATATGCGGAGATGACCGACACCGAGTTGACCGAACTTGCCCAGGACCAATCGACTCTGACGGATGACGCTCGCTCGGTGTTGGAATCCGAGTTTTCGCGCCGGGGCTTGCCCTTCGAGCGCACGGACCCCGTAGCCGCCGGGGACCTGAATGACACAAGGCTGGTCATCCTTCGGCAGTTCAGAGATTTGCCGGAAGCGCTTGCGGCCAAGAACGCGCTGGACTCCGCCGGCATCCCATGTTTTCTGGCCCACGCAAACACGGTGAGGATGGACTGGCTGTGGTCTAACGCGCTCGGCGGCGTGAAACTCTGGGTCAGGGAAGAGGACGTTCGCGAAGCTACGGGGCTATTGGATCAGGATTTCTCCGAAGCAGCCGACAAAGAGCAGTCCGCAGAATAAGCTCAAAGCGACGCCTGAGAATTTTGTGTGACAGGTGTGCATGCATCTCGAAAAAGTTGCATTCACCGAACGTCAGATGCTCTACTTTCTGCGTCTACAAAAGATCAGGGAACTACAAGACCAATTTCATTCCATCATGGAGAAAAGCTCGATGCCAACGTTAATGTTACGGAAATACCTTGCGACGATGGCCATATCCACGCTGCCGCTTCTCGTCGTTCGTGCCCAAACAAAATCGGAGACCTCCACCATCAAGGTGGAAACGGCGCAGGCCGAAACGCCCAAGCCCGAGCACTTCAAACCCGAACAACAGGCCAGCAAGGGCACTGTCACCGTGGGCGGGAACGTCATCAACTACGACGCTTATGCCGGGACTCTCGTAGTGCACACCAAGAGTTGGGACGACGTTCCGCAAAATATCGCCAAGGAAGAGCGCGACCAGGTGCCGGAAGCCAGCATGTTTTATGTGGCTTACTTTAAATCCGACAACAAAGGCGCTCCCCGTCCCGTTACCTTCCTGTACAACGGTGGCCCGGGTTCGTCCACCGTGTGGTTGCACATGGGAGCATTCGGTCCCAGGCGCGTCGTCACTCTCGACGATTCGCACACACCTGCCGCGCCTTATCCGGTGGTGAACAACGACTTCAGTTTGCTGGACGTCACCGATCTCGTTTTTGTCGATGCGCCCGGGACGGGTTTTAGCCGCATCGCTGGCAAGGATCGTGAAAAAGCTTTCTACGGAGTTGATCCCGATGCCCAGGCCTTCGCCGATTTCATCACTCAGTTCCTGGCGAAGTATGGCCGCTGGAATTCGCCGAAATATATGTTCGGTGAAAGCTACGGCACCACGCGTTCGGCGGTGCTTTCCAATGTGCTCGAAACCGAAAAGGATGTCGACTTCAATGGCGTGATTCTCTTGTCGCAGATACTGAACTTCAACTTCAGCGCGGACGGCCCGGAGTTTAATCCCGGCGTCGACTTGCCTTACCAGTTGGCGCTGCCGACCTACGCAGCCTCAGCCTGGTATCACAAGAAGCTGCCAGGCCCGCATCAGGAATTGGCTCCGCTGTTGACCGAAGTGGAGCACTTCGCCATGAGCGACTACGCGCAGGCACTCGCAGCCGGATCGACCCTGCCGCCGGAGCAGCGCCACGCCATCATCGAAAAGCTGCACCAGTACACCGGTCTACCGCCCGAGTACCTGGAGAAGGCGAATCTGCGCATCAGCGGAGGAGAATTCTCCAAGACCCTGCAGGACGACAACGGTCTTACCACTGGCCGCCTGGATACCCGCTTCTCGGGTCCGACGCTCGATCCGCTCAGTAAAGAAGCGGAGTATGATCCCCAATCGGCGGCCATCAGCTCCGCGTACGTATCCGCGTTCAATGACTATGTGCGCAAGGAACTGAAGTTTGGCGAGAACCGCATCTTTAAGCCGGAAATAGAAATCTGGAGGTCATGGAGCTTCTTGCACCAGGCTCCAGGCGCGCCGTTGCCATTGCCGATGGCAACGAACGTGATGCCCGATCTGGCTCTGGCGATGAAATACAATCCCGACCTGAAAGTCATGCTGAATGCCGGTTACTTCGATCTGGCCACACCATTCTACGAGGGCGTCTACGAGATGCAGCACTTGCCGATTCCCGCCAAACTGCAGAGCAACATCGAATTTAAGTTCTATGAATCCGGACACATGGTCTATGCCCACGAGGCATCTCTCAAGGAACTACACGACAATGTGGCCGCCTTTATCCAGAAGACCCAGAATTCCAAGGCGAAGTAAAAGCTAACCAAACGGCCCGGCGCGCCCTCCTCGGTTAAAGAAACGAAGAAGACGTGTCTCCGCGTCACGCCGGTCCACATTCAGACCAGGTTCGCACTACTCTTACAACCGCGCCTCGCGGCACGGGCACTGTGAGCTGAAGCAGAATCCTTGCCCAGTTGCGGCCTTTCCAATAGAACCATAGGACAAAATAACCAGTGTTCAGAACTGCCGAATCTAAGGAGCTGGATGCGACCTGCGTGACGACATTCGCGCAAACCGCCAGTCTGGCCTGGCACTTCTTTGAATCCAATTTGATGTAAAGTTCGAACGGCCTTACCGATGCCGGCGCGGCCCGAGCGCGAGATGTGGATGGTCCCCGTTCGTTGACGGATGTGCCAGGCAAGCAAGCTGCCAGGAGAAGCAGATGAGGATACACGAAAGGAAAGATCGGCCCGCGGCGTGGGTCGATTACCGCGGCAGAACAAAACGCGCCTGGGTCAGGCCCTTCTTTGCTGTCGAGTGGATTTGGGAGTGGACCGCCTATGCGCTAAGCAACTGGACGTTTCTCGAGGTGCTCGACTACCTTGAAACGTTCAGCGTCCTGATCGCGGTCATCTTTTATTTCTCCGAGTCCGGCGACCGCGTAAAGCAAAGGCATTATCAAGCCTGGCAGGTGGTGAATACCTCGCAAGGAAAAGGCGGCAGCGGCGGCCGCATCGAAGCGCTACAGGAGCTGAACGCGGATCGCGTTCCGCTCGTTGGCGTCGACGTCTCCGGCGCCTTTCTTCAAGGCATTCGGCTCGACAAAGCACGCCTTTTGCGCGCCAACTTCTCCACCGCGGATATGCGCGATGCCAAATTTCCGGCAGCGGACTTTACGGATGCCGACCTTCGCTCCGCGAATCTTCGCGGCGCCGATTTGTCGCAAGCCACGCTTCAGCGAGCGATCATGGACGAAAGCGATCTCGCAGGAGCGGATTTCACCGGGGCGGATCTTACCGGAGCGAGTTTCGTGGATGCGGACTTGCGCAGCGCCGAGTTGCGCGATATTCGCTGGGAACATATCGCCAACTTGAAGAACACCAATATTTCCGGTGTGAAAGACGCTCCGAACGGATTTGTCGACTGGGCGCTGAAGCATGGAGCGAAAAGCGCCGCGAGCCCAACGCACTGAGTGCAAAGCGCCGCGAGCCAAACGCTCTAGGTGAAGCCAAAGTGAAGTGACCCTAGTTTTTGTCATTGACGAACGTCTGCCGCGACATCGCACCGCTGTTCTCGCCCAGATTCGAGCACGTAATAGAGGAAATGCACGCCTATGGTCGAATAACCCGGTGGAGTACCCTGCGAATTGACATGCGTGACCCGGCCAGTGAATAAACGCTTGGAAGCCTTCTCCCCTGTAACCTTCCTGGGCATTTTCATTGAAACCTCAATCTTCTCGCCGACCGATAACGGAACACTTGAAATGAAATATACGCCGCTTGTCGAAACGTTAACGGATGTTGCTCCGTTCTCGCCTTCGATGAGCGCATTCTGACGGTGAAAGCGCAACGGAAGATGAAGTTTGCGACGACACGTACTTCGACGATCGGATACGAACATAAATTCTCCGCGCGCCTGGGAAGGGGTAGATACAGGCAGAATCTGAAAGCAGTTTAGGCTTCAAATATTCAGGAGAACGTACAGTACGATACACAATTAGAAGTAATTAAGAACTCGGCAGTGACAGTGCAGCGGCTTGTACGCGAGAATGGACAACTTGGTTCTCAACGTCCGGCAACGCGACTTACGAGGAGTTGGCTGCCGTCGTGCAGTTCAAACGTAAAGGCGGGTGGCTTTTAAGTTTCGGCCACCCGCCCAAATGCTTCGTGTTCAGTTAGCTCTCTTAGCGAGACCCGCCTGCCGCTGCCATTGCGTGCGTTCCTACAGTGTGCGTTCCTACCGTCACCTTGATCTGCTTCGGCTTCGCTTCCTCGCGTTTCGGAAGGCTCAGCGTTAGCACGCCATTCTGATAATCGGCCTTGATTGCATCCGATTTCACCGAGTTCGCCAACGAGAAGCTCCGGCTGAACGAGCCATACGCGCGTTCGATGCGCAGATAGTTGTCCTCGTTCACCTTGCTCTCGAATTTGCGTTCGCCGCGAATCGTGAGGATATTATTCTCCACGCGGATGTCCAGATTCTGCGGATCCACATCCG
>Ga0182015_10000203_pt1 | contig 85727 bp, 77 predicted proteins | sample 712P3MmetaG_FD_120478 | JGI IMG/M metagenome (GOLD analysis project Ga0182015, IMG submission 120478) | Permafrost microbial communities from Stordalen Mire, Sweden - 712P3M metaG | ecosystem: Environmental > Terrestrial > Soil > Wetlands > Permafrost | place: Sweden: Stordalen | collected...
CCGCGCTCGCGTACGCCCAAGCAGACACCGAAGCCGATCCCGACTGACCACCATCTCAGGGAGCCAGATCCCCAGTCTCAGAGCGACTCGGCAACCTTATCCCTTGACAAATCACCCACATAAGCCGTCGACGCCGACTTCGGGCCCTTCTTCCTCAAGTTCTGCTCATATTTCCCCTACACAGCCAAGTTGTGCATCAACGGCAACGAGTCGGCCAAGCGCCAGGCAGCCAAGGCCGGGATCGGCTTCGAGGCGCTCGACAACGGCTTCGCCGCCTGTGATGACCCGGCCCGCCTGCAACGCATCTGCGACCGACTGGACCCGGTCCGCATCGACCGGCTGCTGCGCAAGTGGCTCGCCCGCCTGCCGCACCCTTTCACCGCCGCGGACCGCCGGGCCGGCTACCGCTACGACCTCTCGGTCCTCCAGGCCGAGTTCTCCTTGACCCAGATGCTGGACCGTCCCGCCTCGGGGCGGGCCTTCTTCGAGACCGTCATCGCCGAGAACCTGGATGTGGGGCGCCCCGACCGGGTGTCGTTGATCTTCGACCGCCGGGTCCACACCCGCGGCGCTCACCCACCCCGAGCCGCTATCGCACCCGGGTCTTCACCGAAGGAGTCACCCCGTCGCTGCACGTCGAGTACAAGCACACCCGCATCAAGCAATATCACAAGGAGGCCAGAGCCCTTCGTACTGAGACCACCATCAACGACACCCGGGACTTCGAGATCGGCAAGCGACTGTGCAACCTGCCCGCCCTGCGGAAGGTCGGCTTCTCCGCCAATCGGCGTCTCCTCGACGCCCAAACGATCAGTCACGACCCGATCATCGGTGACACCGTGTTCCACCAGATCAGCCAACCAGTACTCGTGAACGGCCAACGCGCCGCCGGGCTGCGCTTCGGTGACCCGCGCGTCCACGCCCTGTTCGCCGCGATCGTCGTCAGCCGCCTCCAGCCCGACGGCTTTGCCAACCGCCAGCTGAAAGAACACGTCGCTGACTTCCTCGGCCTCAGCGCCGACCAGATCACCCCGGGGCGCATGACTACGACCTACGAAGGCTCCGCCTCCACGGGCTGATCGAACGCATTCCCCACTCCCACCGCTACCGACCCACGCCCCTCGGCTGGCAGACCGCGTGGTTCCTCACTCGCGCCTACAACCGCTTCATCCGCACCGGACTATCCGACATCGTCGACCCTGCCAGCACCGCCGCTCTTCACCGCGCTCTGGGCGACCTCGCCCACCGATCGGGAATCGCCGCATAACGTAACCCCAAAAGCAAAAACTTGACTCAAAAGTCCGGCTGCGCCGGACCTAGGCTTCTAGCAGGAGACGAAGCACCTGACGGAGGGAGAGCGCGTTGAGGCGGACGGTCACCCGGTGGTTCCCACCCGAGTCACCCCCGGGGTTCGGCCTGGTCACGCGGTCAACCCTGAGGTGGCATCGCTCAGGTAACCCGAGGCGCCTACCCACTTCATATCACCGAGTCACCTGGCGCCTCCCCTGTCCGGTCAAAACTGGGGCAGGCCTGGCGATTTCCCGACCACGCTTGGAGCGGCTAAGACGGTGTGCGATGGAATCAACCACATACACACTCGCCGGCCGCTCCGTTGGCCGCGTCGGCTTCGGCGCGATGCAGCTGCCGGGCAAAGGCGTCTTCGGGCCGCCAGCGGACCGGGATGATGCGCTGGCCGTGTTGCGACGCGCCGTCGACGCCGGCGTCAACCACGTCGATACTGCGCAGTTCTACGGCCCCGACGTTGCCAACGAGCTGATCCGGGCAGCACTCCACCCCTACCCCAAGGACCTAATCATCGTCTCCAAGGTCGGCGCCCGCCGGGACGACACCGGGGCATGGCTCCCGGCACAGAGACCCGAGCAGCTCCGCTCCGCCGTGGAGGACAACCTCCGCAGTCTCGGTCTCGAGCAGGTGCCGGTCGTCAACCTGCGGCGCCACGAAGCGGGCGAGGTCGGCCTCGATGACCAGCTCGACGAGATGATCGCCATGCGGGAAGAAGGTCTGATCGGTGGCATCGGCATCAGCAGCGTCAGCCTCGACGAGTACCAGCAGACGCGGCCCCGCACCGAGGTAGCGTGCGTACAGAACGCTTTCAATATCGCCGACCGCTCGGGTCAGGACGTGTTCGAAGCGGCGCGCGAAGACGGTGTCCCTTTCGTTCCCTTCTTCCCGCTTGGTTCGGCGTTTATGCCGGACAAGCCTGTGCTCTCGGCTCCCGCGGTTCGGGACACCGCCGGCCGGCTCGGAGTGGCGCCGGCGCAAGTGGCGCTCGCCTGGTTGCTCGCCATCGCCCCAAACGTGCTGCTCATCCCGGGCACGTCCTCCCTTTCCCATCTCGAGGAAAACCTCGCCGCCTCGCAGGTCGCCCTCGATGAGGAGGCCATGGCCGACCTCGACTTGGTTGCAGCTGCTTGACGCGCGGCGGTCGAACGTTTCATCAATCTCTACCCTGCTCGGCTCGGCGAGAGGGCGGAGATCATCACGGAAGGGCTAACTACCGCGGTCTGCCGTCCAGCAGCCTCGGATCGACGCGCAGGTAGCATCCTTTCCCATTGTACAGCTATATAGAAATCTGTATAGTTGACACGTGGCCACGGTCGATCTGCACATCAGTATCACGGAAGCAACACGCCGAGGCGTGTCGGGTCTCGTTGCGGCCGTTGCCAAAGGTGACATCGTTCTCGAACGCCACGGTGAGCCTGTGGCAGTGGTGATTGGAATGGACCGGATCGAGGCTCTCGAACAGGCACGAGCGGATCTTCGCGACCTTGCGCTCGTTCTCTCCCGTGTAGCGACGGACTCTGGCGAGCGCGCCCCGTTTGACGAAGTGCTTGGTGCCTTTGGGCTTTCGCGCGAGGATCTCGACGCCGTTTCCGACGACGACTGAGTCCGGCGACCAGCTTGACCAAGAAGGGGCGCGCCGCGGGGCGACCGATAGACAAGGGCAAGCCGCGCATAGTCTTCACAGCCGCCGCCATCGACGACCTCCGGCGAATCGGGCCCTCTGCAGTGCCACGGGTGCTCAAGAAGCTCCTTGTACTCGAAACCGATCCCGAAGCCGGCTTTCCTCTTGGAGATGAACTCACCGGTTTTCGCAAGCTCGTCGTTGGGCGGAATACCTGGCGCATCATTTACCGGATCACGGCTACCGATGTGGAGATCTGTGAGATCTGGGCCGTGGGAACGCGAAGTGACGGTGAGGTATATGCCGAAGCTGCCGCGCGAGTGATGGAGAGCGGCAACCCCGAGGTCGCGAACCTCGCAGAAGTCGTGGCGCGTCTCGGGCGCCTTGCCGGCGTCGAGGTGCTTGCCGAACCCGTCCGTGAACCTGTTCCAGATTGGCTGGCAGAGAGACTCGTTCACACTGCTGGGTTCCAGCGCCACGTCGTGGCAGCAATGGACGCCGCCGAAGCCGTGGATGCCTGGACCGAGTTCTGCACTCGGTACTCGCTGATGTCGTCTCAGACTTGAATGGAGAATGCGCAGCGGAGTTGGCGCGGTCGGTCTGATCTGAAACCGATAGTAGAGCGCTCTACTACAGGGCCCGTGCCAGATCGACGCAAGGGACGATTTCGTAGACAGAAGACCACGTGGAGGACATCGATCCTTCCAGCTGGACGTTTCCCAGAACCTCGCCAAGGTGAGGGTCGCGGGTTTGAATCCCGTCGTCCGCCGATATCCAGCCGTACCATTGCCAGCGGTCATCCGCTCAACGTGATGGTCCGCTCGAGTCGTGGCGTTGGTGACAGATCAGAGTCGGCGCGTCCGTCACGTTGGCAGTGGCGGCGCCAGATCCTTGAGGTTGACGTACCAAGCCTGTGGTCCCGAATAATTGATGCCGCCTCCGGGGGTAGTGGGTCAGTTTGAAACTGGTCCACTACCCGCTCGGGCCAGCCGCTCCCAAGATTCAGCTGCGGACCAACTCAACGGCTCGAGCGGTGATGGCGACCGTGATGACGATGGCGCGAGCAGTGGCCGTGGCGCGGGGCCACGAACAGCAAACCACCCTGCGGTGTGAAGGTCGCGCCGGTCACATTGAGCTGCTGGATATTCCCGGTCCAGGGATTCTCGACGCCGAGGTAGTTGGCGGGATAGGTCGGAGGGGCCGGGCAGGATGCCGGGGCGGCGTTCGAGCCACATGGAGTGACGGCCACGATCGGTATTCCCACGCGCCACGGTCCGACCACAACGTCCACGGAGTCGTCAGTGCTGTCGGTCGCGTACAGCCGGCCGCGGGGGGCGCTCGGCCAAGCCGTGTCGTCAATCGACTGCGACAACTGGAGCACTGACAGGCTCTGGTCGGCCCGGGCGGCGTGGCGGACATAGATCTGGAGCAGGTCTCCCTGACTGTCGAGCATGAAGTCCCCGCCAAAACGAACACTCGACCGTGGCACGACCTCGTTCGAGTCGGGATCAGTGAGGGCGAGGGTCGTGCTCTGTCCCGCCTGGGGGTTGTCGACGTTGGCGACGATCGCCAAACTGCCGTCGAAGAACAGAGGCGACACCGCGGCGACGTTCGTGCTCCAGTCGAGCACGACCTCGTACACTGCCGGGGACGTTGCCGCGGTCACGGTCCCGGTCGTGCCGGGGGCTGAGGCGCTGATCAGGATGTGGCCGTGGAAGAACGAGATCGCATCCGTCCCGCCGTTATGCGGGAGCGCCTCGCTGTAGGCGAAGTGCTGCACCTGCGAGGCGCTCGAGGCCCGAGGATCGATCGTGTAAAGGCTGGAGTTAGCGTCCTCGTTGACCGTCGCAATGACATAGCCGCCATGCGGGTTTGCCGTGAGACCGTCGCACTTGCCGACGATGTCCCATTGCGCGATCGGGTCTCCCGATAGTGACATTTCGACAACCGTGCTCGAGACGTTGCCGTCCGGGCTCGCCTGTCCCTGCGGCCCGACCCCGTTCTGGAAGCCCACGAAGACTTTGTCTCCCATGCGAGTGATGTCGTCGGGGTCCGTGAGCGGGGCGGTGGTCGGCGTCGTGGCGCCAGAGGCGGTGAAGGTGTGGCTCAGCGAGGCCCCCGACAGGATCTGGTACACCCGGTAGGAGTGTTGGCGGTGGTGTGTCGCAGAACTCGGGCGGGCAGAATTCGCCCCAGCCGACGTGGCACCGATGCCGAGAGCGAGCGAAGCGAGTGCAGCCGCACCCAAAGCTCGGGCCGAGCGCGACAGGGCAGTCTTGGCACCGGTTGTCATGGCATGGTTCTCCGATCTGGTTGTTCCCGTCCGGGGAGATCCTTCCCCTCGCAAACGACAAGGAGATACTTGCCCTCGTACGTGACAAACAGTCGACAAACAGCTGAATTCCAGATGAAGCCTTGGTAAAGCGTGATGCCGCTCGACGTTCCGATCCCGCCCTCGCCGGCTTGGAACTCGCCAGCCAAGATCAAGGCGACAATCGACGCAGGGATCGTCGTCGTACTGCGGCGCGTGGTCGTCGTGGTGGAACACGCACTCGAGCAACCCACTCGCCGGGATCGCTCGGGCAAACAGCAACACGACGGGTCTTGCGATGCCTCTTTTGGCCGCCACCTGTGCCGTCGCCGTCACCCGCTCGCCACGATGGGCTTGAACGAGTCGACGAACTGCTCGACCATCGATTTCGTCGGAGCCACTACTGAGACAACCATTTGAGCCCGTGTCCGAACACGGCTTCACTGATCCAGCAGAGATGCGGGACTTTGGCCGAGGTAACTGCCGAGCTGGTGACAGAAGGCGAACCAGACCTGGCTTGCAGGGTTACCTGGACGGAGTAAGCGCGGAGGGTCCCACAGTGGGCCATCGCACGGAGGGTCTTGAAACCTCCGGCGAAGGATGTGGTCGTCGGCCCGTTCTCGATCGGCAGATACGTGCTTGGGTGGGCGGTGCGCGACACGTGGCGACAGCTTAGGCTCATCTGTTATCCGGACTTCTCCTTCCTCGACCGTATATGGCAGCTTCGCGAAATGTCTCCGCCTACGGTGCCTGCTATGTCGCACTCGCCGAGAGTCTTGGTTCGATCTTGCTCAATGTGGATGCGCGAATAAGCAGGGTGTCCCTGTTGGAATGGGGGGTCACTGTACTGCCGCGGTGAAGTTTGGATGCCCGGGCGATGCCAGGTCGTATGAAAGCTAGTCGGCTGTCTGCGATCGCCAACCAACGGCCGGCGCGGAGGAACTCAACCAAGCTTGCCCGTAGTAGACCGCTCTACTACAGGGGATTAGCGCCTGGACTCAATGGACGGTGGGTAGCATTCCTGCCCATCACCTGCCCATCATCATCACCTGCCCATCATCATCACGTCGGGCGTCGGTACTGGCGCCGCACGGGCGGATCGGCTCTCGTGAAGGGCTCGATCCGTCAGCGGGGAACTGGGTCCTTCGAATTGATAGGTGTACGCCGGCAACCGACCCCGACACCGCGCGACGCCGCTGGGTCACCCGCACAGTCCGTGGCACCCGCGCAAAAGCCCAACGCCAGCTCGGTGAGCTCTCGGCCCACGCCAACATCGCTCCTGCGGTAGGAGCCCGGACGACGGTGGGGGAGTTGCTTGATCAGTGGTTCGCGAGGGGAAGCACTCGCTGGTCGCCGACGACGGTTCGGAACCTTCGCTCGATCACCGACAGGCATCTGAAGTCCGGCCCCGGCGACGTGCTCGTAGGAGCCGGGACGACGGCGATGGTCGACGACTTCTACGAGAAGCTCCGGGTGAAAGGCCGCTCCGACGGCAAGCCGCTCGCCGTCGGATCCGTCCGGCGGGTGCACTCGACGTTGCATGCTGCCCTCGCCCAAGCTGAGCGATGGTCGTGGGTCTTTGAGAACGTGGCGGAGCGCGCCAGCCCACCGAAGGGCGTGCAGGCCGAGATGCGACCACCGACTGCCGTTGAAGTCGCCCGGCTGCTCGAGTCGGTCGCAGAATCTGACGCGGCGCTGCACCTCTATCTCATATTTGCTGCGATGACCGGCGCTCGTCGAGGTCAACTGCTTGCAATGCGGTGGGTCGACGTCGACCTCGTCGTGGGCGCCTTCTCGATTCAGCGAGCGGTCGTCGAAGGCCCGGACGGACGTGTGCTCGTTCCCACCAAGACCCGTCGCTCGTGGCGGGTCGCTCTCGACGAGGCGAGCTTCGCCCTTCTTCGCGCTCACCACGAGCGCGTCGCCAGCAGCGAAGACGAGGACCGGTTCGTCTTCGCTGCCGATCCCGAGCGTGCGAGGCCGTGGATGCCGAACTTCGTGACCAAACGGTTCATCGACGCCCGCCGTGCCGCCGGTCTTGACCATTTCCGACTCCGCGACCTCAGGCATTCATGGCGACCCAGATGCTCGACGCAGGCGTCCCGGTGCCGATCGTCGCCGCCCGCCTCGCCCACGCCCGTGCATCGACGACGCTGAACGTCTACGCACACGCCGTGCCGGTGGGGACAGACGTGCCGCAGAGATGTTGTGGCAGCGCGTCGAGGATGCCAAGAGCGACACCGCGGGTCGTCCGCCAGCCCAGCGATTTGTCGATTCCTGAGGGAGGGGGGCATTTCTCGCTACAGATCGAATTCACAGCGATGCCACGGCGTCCCATGGGTGACGTGCAGACGGACTATTCCTCCTCGAGCTCGACCTCGATGCCCGTCGGTGCCCGCCAGACCCGGTACTCGAGTAGATGGAGCCGGCCGTCTCCGTCCGCCACTTCCATGGGCTGGGGCGCATCGGGCCGCTCGGGATACCCGGTAATCGCCGCTACGCGCCGGTCCGAGCAGCGGTCGCAGAGCGACACCCCGCCGAGGGAGGTCCGGGCGCCGGGCGCGCCGCAGTCCTCGCATAAGTCAGAGGTCACGGACGCAAGACTAGGAGCCATGGACGCCAAGGAGCAGAGGTCGATGCTGCGGAGCGCTGTTTACCATGGCGACGGCAGGGCCGTCGTCGCGCTGGCGCCGAGGGCACCCGGGCCCGACGACGCCCTGCAGCTGCTCGGCGACGGACTCGCCGCGGCGCTCGCCCAGGACGTCGAGGGCGCAGGTGACCTCGCGCTGGCCTGTGCCGGGGCACTGCGGGAGCGAGGCTTCTACGGCGACGGCGACCTCGCGGACCGTCTCGAGGCCCTGGCGGGCAAACGAGCGCTGCTGCCGCTCATCGCCTTACCGGTGGATCTCGACGACCTGGCCACCGTTCTAGAGGGGGATCCGATCGATGGTGGTGGGCGGATCGATCGCCAAACCGGCGAGGTGTGGCACCGGGCCGCTGTCGAGTACGCGCGCGAGATCGGCGATGAGGACGAGGAGAGTGCCGAGGACCGGAACGCTGGTTTTGGGTCGGATGTGAGGGTTCGCACGAGGGCTATCGCGACATGGAGCTGTTCATCGATACCCTCGCCGATCCGGAGCGAGCTGATCGCCTGGGCATCGCGATCGACGGGCGCGGCGCGTTCCGTAGGTTCAAGGACGTGCTCGGGCGCTGGCCGGGGGAGATCGAGCGCTGGTACGCGTTCTCCGAGGAGCGCCAGTGGGGCCGGGCCCGCGCCTGGCTCGCCGGGGCCGGCTACTGCGTGGAGCCGGCTGTGCGACCACGGCCAGAGGACTGAGACCTCTTCCGATAACGTCATCCCGAGCCGTCGATCTGCTCGGCCTCTCGAATCACTTGGGTCCCGGCGCGACGTGCCCAGATGAAGAATTATGCCGGCAATAGAAGATCACGTCGCCCTGCGCAAGCCGCCACTACCGGTGATGGTGACTGCCTCGTCGGCAGGAGCCTCGTTGACGATCACCGGCTATCTGTTCAATTTGTTCGGTTGAGGAGCGTCGGTCGTCTGAGTGGAGAGGGCTGACCTGGTAAGTGGCGCCCACGAGGACACACGGCGCACAGGAGCGACGCTGCGCGGGTTGCTCCTCGCGCCGCGTCCGAGGGTGCGTCTATATGTGTGATGACCTGGCGGAGACCATCGAGTGTGGCGAGTGCCCGGGTGGCATCTGCCGGGCTTGGCAGGAAGCTGGCCAACTGCCCGCATGACGGGTATCTCAGGTGATGCCGATGGCACGAATCCGTGACGAGATCGGTCGCCGAGTGGACCAGCTGCTACAGCGACTCGAAGTGCCCCCGCTCAGCATCGCTTGAGCCGCCGGCCCGCACTGCAGCCGGTCGTCCTTAAGATTTCATGCGCGGCTGCAGCCCAACGCTAAGAGAGAGGAGCCACGCGTGGCCGAATTCACAGACGCCCAAGTCGCCTACTTGAACAGCCAGAGGCTCGGCAGACTGGCCACACTGCGCCCGGACGGAACGCTTCAAAACAACCCGGTCGGGTTCAGATTCGACGAAGCCACGGGCACGTTCGAGATCGGTGGCTTCAACATGGGCAACTCACGCAAGTACAAGAACGTCGAAGCCAACGGGCAGGTGGCGTTCGTCGTTGACGATCTCGAGACCGTCGACCCGTGGAAGCCCCGAATGGTCGAGGTGCGCGGAACGGGCGAAGTGATTCCGGCCGACGATCCGCGCAAAGCGCTCATTCGGATTCACCCGCAGCGGGTGGTCAGTTGCGGGATCGAGTAAACGGCTCGACGAATCCCGAGCAGGACGCGCCGGGGTCTTGAGCGCGGGGCCGATCTTCGGTAGTGAGGGTCGCTGAGGCTCGTTTCGCCCTCAAAAGCCACAGGCAACCGCAGGACAACCTGACGGAGACATCGTCGGCGATCGGGCGGTGACCCGCGGCTGGGTGGAAGCGCGTCAGGTTCTAGCAAGATCGTAGGTATGATCTTGGTGGGAGGTGGCCGAAATGGCGACGGACGTGGTGTTTCAAGCGAGTGACCTGGCGGGGGCTCGGCGAAGGGAGTTCCTGAGTGCGGCAAGGGATGGGCGGGCATTGCTGCGCGACACCGACGGGTTCGCTCTCGCGATGGTCCCTCTCGCCGACTTGGAGGCAGTGAGCGAGATCGGTCAGGCTGCACTCACCCTTCTGCGAGCAGAGTCCGGACTTCGCCGGGCCGACGCGCACGCGTCTGACCTTGGCCCGCTGGCCTGGTTGTTGGTGTTCAATGAGGACGACCGCGCCCAGTTCGTCGAGGAGATGAACGATGCCATCACGCTGGCTGACGCCACGCGTGACCTCCGGCCGCTTCGCATCTGCCTACGCGATTGGCAGACGACAGCCGAGGCGCTGTCGGATCCCGCTCGGCGTCTGGTGCTCATCGGTGTGCCCGACGAGGACTTCGTCGAGGTCGAGCGTCCTGCCTGACCCGAAGCCCGGTGCCTACCGTCCTCATGTTGTCGCACGGAGACCGGGTGGCCGCCCTGCCCGTCAGCCGCAGTTTCGCGTGCTAGTGCATCGGCAATATCTCGAGGTCTGGAACAGCCTTGCGGAGAGGGTTGGGCTGGAGAACGCCCAACAGTTCTGGGACCACGTCGCTTTCACGCCGGGCGAGCACCCGTGGGTGGGGACGTCGACGGTGATGAAGGGCAAGCACAACGGCCCGAAGTGGCCGGGGTATTCGAAGACGATCCACTACGAGATCTCCGGCGCCGGCCGGATCGATTACCAGTACAACCCGGCGAGCACCGAAGGAGCCCAGAGCGACGTCCACGGTGTCGTCAAGATCCTGACAATCGATCTCGGGAGCCATTGACGAGCCCTCGCCAGCCGAGCGTGTTCTTGCCAACATTTTGCCAACCGACCGGTCAGCGCTCATCAACTTGAATAGTAACCTTGTCAAGTTAACGGATCGGGGATGTTGTAGGAGTGGGAGTGATCAAGGACCGGCGCCGGGCGATCCTGGCCGAGATCGAGACGATCGGACCGGTGCTCCCGGGATCCATCGTCGAGCGCTCGACGCGCTGCCAGAGCAGCGGCTGTCACTGCCGGGCGGACCCGCCCCGCCTACATGGTCCCTATGCGACCTGGATGCGCCAGGAGAAAGGACGTCAGGTCACAAGGACGCTCAGTCCCGAGCAGGCCGCGCGCCTGCGCCCCCTTCTCGCCGCTGATCGGCGACTGCGTCAACTCGTCCGCGAGCTCGAGTCCCTGACCGTTGCCGAGCTCGCTGAAGACTCCGAGCCGTCCCATCCGGTGGGGAAACGGCGCCCCCAAGCTGGGAAATGACAACGAGAAAGGTGCCGGCGACCCTGGTCAGCGAGTTCTGTCGGTGACCCTCCAGTCCAGGGTATAAGTCCAGCTCACGTGGGGTACAAGGCGTCGAATCGGGCCAATGTCCCAGCTTTGGCGTGGCCGCCAGTCTCTTCGGACCTTCTAATTCTTCTGCTGCCTCCTAAGAAGTTCACGAAGAATGGGAACGGCGATTTGGTCCTTCGGGCGCCCGGCCGCTTCCTTGGATCGAATGACATCCGCGAGAGAGGCCAATCGGAAATGCACACCGAGCGCCTCGGCCTCCTCGGCGCGTTCGTCCCACTCCGAGAAGGAGGAGACTCCGCTCGGATGGAAGGTGACGTCAAAGTCGCCGTGGTTAGTCACGAGGTTCATGACCTCCATAGATCCGAGAGATCGCGCGTCATGGTCAAAGGGGAGTCCACCTTCGATCCCCTCCACACGAATTCGAGCGCCCAGTTCGTCGAGCGCGGCTGAGAGACGTGTCAAGTTTTCGGGTGCGGAGTCGGGCACGATATCCACGTCGAATGTGACTGTGCCGGAGCCATACAGGGCAGCGGCGAGGCCGCCGATGACGACGTAACGTACCCCGTGATCCTCGAGGATCCTCAGAATTTCATCGGGACGGAACGACACGGCCCTTCCGTCCACTTTCGATGAACGCAACTGTGTCGATCAGCCGTTGAAGACGTTCGGATGTGGACTGTGTGCCAGCGGTCTCGAGCAAGCTCACGTCATGGGGATCAGGCTCCTGCTCAAGCAGAAGAGCACTAACGCTCGCTGAGCACGCCTGGGCCGCTCGGACAACCGTGCCGAATGACGGATCGACTTTTCCGTTCTCCCAACGAGACACGGCCGACTTGGTCGTCCCAAGTCGACTTGCCAACGTGGATTGACTGATACCTGCCCGCCGGCGCGCTCTGCGGATCACAGTCCCTCCGTGCACGGTTTAAGATTAGCATATCTGCTAACCTAAAGTCGATAGAGAACACCGGGGCTTGACGTCTGGGTTCCTCGCTCATTTCGCAAGGCGTTCGAGCAGCTATTCGACGGTGGGGAGGAGCGCTGCGAACACGCGGCCGCCCACAGCTCCGCCCGCTCGGCCCGAGGAGTAAGGCAGCGAGGCCAAAGAGCCCGCGAACGGTGTCGCCCGAGTGCCCCGCGGTCCAGGCGAGCTTCCCTGCAGCACCGAGCACAGGTGGGATGCCGGCACCGCACTGTTGCGCGCTAGGACGTCCACCGCCAGGGCGCCCAGATCGGATATTCGGTCAGCGATACCTCTCTCGAACTTCCTTCGTTGACCGGTTGGCAATCCTGCATGGTCCTGAGGGACGGCCGCCGTGAGGCTTTTGCGCGTCAAGATGTGTCATGAAGGGCTGGTGGATTCCAACGACGCTGCAGGGTTACCGCGCCTCTTGGTTGGCTGCCGACGCGCTGGCTGGCCTGACGCTCGTGGCCGTAGCACTGCCCTCGCAGATGGCCACCGCCCGGTTGGCGCAACTGCCGGCGGTCCTCGGACTCTACGCATTCGTCGCGGGGTCCTTGCTCTACGCTCTCATTGGTTCGAATCGTCACTTGTCGGTCGGGGCGGACTCCACGATCGCGCCGGTGCTCGCCACCGGGGTGGCGTCGATCGCGGCGCCGGGAAGCCTCCGTTACCTCACGGTGATGGCCTTTCTCGCACTTCTAGTGGGCGCACTGCTCATAGCTGTTGGCCTGCTTCGCCTGGGATGGATCGCGGAGTTCCTCTCCACCCCGGTGATCACCGGAGTCCTTGGGGGAATCGCCGTGGAGATTGTTACCCGTCAGCTCCCGGTCATCTTCGGGGTGAGCGGTGGAGGCGGCACCTCCCTCGACCGGGTTCGCCGGCTCATCGACCAGATCGGCCACGCCAACGGCTGGACGGTCGTCATCGCTCTCGGCGTGCTTGTAATCATCGTGGGTGCTCAGCGAATCGATCACCGGATTCCCGGGGCACTGCTCGGCCTCGTCGTTTCCATCATCGCCGTCGACGCCCTCGGACTTGCGTCGCATCACGGCGTGGCGGTGCTCGGCACCGTCCACGGGGGTTTGCCGCACGTTCGACTTCCCTCCCCGTCCTGGTCGCAGCTACGACAGCTGCTTCCCGCGGCGCTCACGGTGGCGTTCATCTGCATCGCGCAGACCGCGGCCACCGTTCGGGCGTCGAGTGCCGGAGCGTCGGCAATTAGGGACTTCAATCGGGACCTGGTCGGCATTGGCGCCGGGAACGTCGCCGCAGGGCTAATCGGCGCGTTCGCGGTAGATGCCAGCCCACCGAACACCGCGATTGTGACAGCATCGGGTGCCCGCTCGCAGCTCACCCACATAATGGCCGCCGCCATTGTGCTGGGCGTAGTCGTGCTGGCCACAGGGCCGCTTGCACACCTGCCCGAAGCGACGCTCGGCGCCACCTTGGTGTTCATTGCCACGAAGCTGTTCCGAGTTGGCGAGCTACGGAGAATCGCACGCTTTGATCGCCTCGAGTTCGCGCTGGCGACCGCGACGCTCTTGGCAGTGGCCCTGATCGGTATCGAACAGGGCATCGCACTGGCGATGATCCTCTCGCTGGCCGACCGGACCTGGCGTGCCGCTCGACCCCACGATGCCATCCTTGGTCGCGAGCCGGGCACCGACCACTGGATCCCGTGTGACATCGGACGTCCGACCGAGCAGGTACCTGGAGTCCTCGTGTACCTGGTCTACGCCCCTTTGTGGTACGGCAATGCCGACTACCTTCACTTGCGAATTCGCAGTCTTGTTGACCAAGCGTCGGGTTCGGTGAAGGCGGTGGTTCTCGATTCCGACGCCATGTCCGACATCGACTACACCGGACTGCAGGCTCTAAGGAGCCTTACCCTCGAGCTCAAACAGCGCGGGGTGACGATCGCGGTTGCCCGCGCGTCGCATTTGGTTCACCATAACCTGAAGCGAGGCGCACTCCTCGAACAGCTCGGTCCTGACCATCTCTTTAGTTCTGTCGAAGATGCCGTCACAGCTCTCCAGCGCTGACTTGGGATCGGTGAGCTCGATTTTCGCCAGATTCACAAGTGCTACGGCGCGGCACACAACAACACGTCGCTCGGGCGCGCGCTCAATCCTCTCGTTTGCGAAGAGGGAAGCATGCGAAACCTTCACAGCGTGACTTCGACGAGCTGCAGACCGGGTCCACCACTTCGAGCGACCGGAACCAGCGCTTGATCTGGGCGGAACGCCGTGCCGGACAGGTCGGTGTTCGGGGACGTTCGGTATTCGCGACTGTCCGCTTGGCCGGTGTAGCGCAGCGGACTCAAGAGGCGTATCAGCGACGCCATTTTCGCCCGGCTCCAAGCCGACGCCCGGCGGGCGGAGACTGAATCGCCCTGGGTTCAGTCGAGACTCCCGCGCTTTGAGCGGCTGTACCGGTGCGACGACGGCGAGGCAGCCTGATGAGCTGGGCGGGCCGAGCAGAGTTCCGTTACATTACGCTACGAGGGTGACCACCTGTGCGGCACCGGACTGCGATCGGCCGGTTGTGGCACAGCCGACCGGCCGGCCCGGACGATTCTGCTCCCCGGCCTGCCGGGTACGGGCACACCGCCAGCATCGGCGCAGGCTCGGGCCGGTCACCGTCGAGGTCGACCGCGGCTCGGCCAGTTCCAGGGGACGACGGCCGGACCGGGACTTCCTCGTCCGGCTCCGGCGGTCCGACCGCTCGGTCGTGATCGCGATCGGTCTCAGCCGGGCGGGCGCCGAGCTGCTCGCCGGACAGATCTCGGAGCTCCTCGACTGAACGAGCGCCGTCTGGCCATTCGCTCCACGCCAGCGCCCTCGTCGTGCACAATTGGAACCCGGAGAAGCGCCAGAAAAGCCTCTTGACACAAAGAGGCCTCATGAGCAGCGTTTCAGCTATCTCGCCTGCGGCTTCACCGAGCATACCGACGTGAACGCCGCACGCAACATCTTGAGGGCCGGGCTGGCCCAAGGCGGGAGCGAGAGCGAACGCCAAGCCGGTGAATCGTCAGGCTGCGTTCGCGCGGCTTAACGTACGGCAAGCCCTACACACTCAGGGCCGCGTGCTGGAGTGCCGCCTTGGCGATTCCGGGTTGCCCAGACTGATGATCGTGCGGCAACCTGGGGTGTAATGCCTTCTCCCCACACGGTGCGTGGGCGCGCGGAACGAGGTGCCTGGTGGAATCAAAGATTGGTGAAACCCGCGGTCGAGGTCTTTTTGGCTATGCCGCTATCTCGGTCATTGTGACTTGGAATCCGAGTGCCTCGATCCTGCGCTGGAGCCGTTTCGCCTCAATGGCAGGATCGTGACGTAGCTCGAAGTACTGGGCACCGGGGTCGTCGTAGAGCGAGCCTGTCGTCAGTAGGTGCCAGGCCACGGCCAAGATGGAGTGGGCCACCGCGACCGCAGCCTTGTTCGGCCCGCGGCGCCGCGCGATTCGGCCGTATTGAGCCGAGAAATAGCTCCCCTTGGTCCTCGCCGCCGCCCGTGCGGATTCGATGAGTGCCCGCTGCAACCATGTCGAGCCGTGGATCGTGCCTGCGGGACGTCGTTTTCCGGCCGACTCGTGGCTGGCTGGAGCCACCCCGGCCCAGGCGCAAAGGTGCCCGGCTGTCGGGAACCGGGTCATGTCGGTGCCCATCTCGGCGATCATCACTTCGGCCGTAATCTTCGACACCCCGGTGATCGAGCACAAGATGGTGACCGCCGGCTCAAAAGGGCAGAGCCGCTCTGTGATCTCGGCCGTGAGGGTGGCGATGGACTGGTCCAAGAAGTCGATGTGGTCGATGATCTGGCGGCACACGAGGGCGTGATGGGACCCGAAGCGTCCCGAGAAGGCCTCCTCAAGTTGGGAGATCTTGGCTCGGAGCCGACCCTTGGCCATCTGCCCCAGGACCTTGGGGTCCCGCTCGCCAGCGATCATGGCCTCGATCATCGCTCTCGACGAGACGCTCCAAACCGTCGATGCCACCGAGGTCAACTTGATGCCGGCGTCTTGAAGGACCTTCTCCAAGCGCTGGATCTCCTTGGCCCGGGCGTCGACCTGGGTCTTGCGATAACGGGTGAGCTCTCGCAGCTCTCGGATGTCAGATGGCGGCACGAAAGAGGGGCGGACCATTCCATGCGCCGCCACGTCGGCCAGCCACTCGGCGTCGCTGAGGTCGGTCTTGCGTCCCGGAACGTTCTTCACATGCTGAGCGTTGCACAGCCACAGTTCATCGAAGAGCCCTTCGAGTGCGTAGTAGACGGGTTTCCAATAGACGCCGGTGGCCTCCATGGCGACCGTGACCACCTGGGCTTCGGTTAACCAAGCCGCCAGTTCAGCGAGCTCTTTGGACGTCGTGGCGAAGGATCGCTTCGTCACATCGATCGACCGGTCCGGCTGCTGAATTCGGCAACACGCGACGACCGTGTCGCGGTGAACGTCGAGTCCGGCGACCTTGTCCCGGATCTGTTTCACTGCTGCACCTCCTCATGATGGTTGGGAGGCTGTCGGGAGGAGGACCGGACGAATCGGAAACTGGGGTTCGTGCTCGTAGCGACAGTCATAGGTCCCCCGGGGTCCCCGCACCAGACTCTTAACGCACACGCGGTTGCAAGATTGCTTCGGCGACCACACCCGACAGCCAGCGCCAGCATTTCATTATCGTGGGTGGCTGTCACGGCCATGGTGGCTCTTACTGAGAAGATCCCGAGCTTTGAGGAGGAGGGGTGGCGGTCCCGCGCGGAACCCGAGTTACCCCGACGGCGACGCACTGGGGCAACTACGACGTGGAGACACGCGACGGGAGAATTGTGGCGCTCCGGCCGGCTGCCGGCGATCTCGATCCGTCGCCGATCGGGCCCGGGATGCCGGCCGCGTTGGATGACGCGGTCCGCCTTCGGGCGCCGATGGTCCGCAAGAGCTGGCTCGAGCACGGTCCGGCGCCTGCCGGCGGCCTGCGCGGGCGGGAAGCCTTCGTCGAGCTCGGCTGGGAAGAAGCGATCGAGCTTGTCGGACGCGAGCTGCGGCGGGTGAAGGCTGGCTTCGGCAACGAGGCGATCTACGGAGGCTCCTATGGCTGGGGTAGTGCCGGGCGGTTTCACCACGCGCAAAGCCAGCTTCACCGCTTCCTGGCGATGCACGGAGGCTACACGCGCTCGGTCAACTCCTACAGCTTTGCGGCGCTGGAAGTCCTGCTGCCGCATGTCATCGGCGGGCAGTCCACGAGCATCTTCGAGCGGATGCCGCTGTGGGAGGAAGTCACCGAGCATGGCGAGCTCGTGCTCGCCTTCGGCGGTCTGGCGCTGAAGAACACCCAGGTCAATCATGGTGGTGTCGGTCGCCACGGAGTGCGCGAAGAGCAGCGCGCTGCCATGGAAGCCGGGGTGAAGTTCATCAACATCAGCCCGTTACGCGACGACGCCGCGGACTTCTTGCGAGCGCGCTGGATTGCCCCCCGACCGAACACCGATGTGGCTCTGATGCTGGGCATGGCCCACACGCTTCTCGAGGAGGACAGGCACGACAGGGACTTTCTGCAACGATGCTGCGCCGGGTGGGACGTCTTCCGTCGCTACTTGACTGGGGAGGCCGACGGCACGATTCGCGACGCCACATGGGCGGCCGCGATCACCGGCGTTGACGCGCCCACCATCGAGGAGCTGGCTCGACTCGTAGCGCGCCATCGGAGCGTCATCTCGGTCAGCTGGTCGCTTCAACGAGCCCATCACGGCGAGCAGCCGTACTGGGCCGCGATCGCTCTTGCAGCGATGTCGGGATCGATGGGTCGTCCCGGTGGTGGCTTCGCTGCCGGATACGGGACCGAGGATTCGATCGGTCGGCGCAGGCAGCGTTGGTCAATTGCGGCGCTGTCGCAGCCCGCCAACCCGGTCAGCACCTTCATCCCGGTGGCACGCGTGGCGGACATGTTGCTCAGCCCCGGGGGTGAGATCGACTATGACGGGCGGCGAGTCCGGTATCCCGACGTTCGACTCGTGTACTGGTGCGGCGGCAATCCCTTCCATCACCATCAAGATCTCCATCGCCTCGTTCGGGCCTGGCAGCGACCCGAGACCGTGATCGTGCATGACTCGTGGTGGACTCCGATCGCCCGCTTCGCCGACATCGTGCTTCCGGTGGCGACGGCCCTCGAGCGTGACGACTTCGCAGCCGCCCCTTCCGATCTCTGGATTTCGGCCATGCACAAGGCAATCGAGCCCCCAGAGGGCGTGCCGACCGACTTCGAGATCTTCGCCGCTGTCTCCGAGAGGCTGGGCTTCAGGAAGGAGTTCACGGACGGGCGGGACGCCGACGAGTGGATCCGCCACTTGTACGAGGGCACTCGCGAGCGCTTCGGGGATCGGGAAGTCGTGATCCCTGATTTCGATGAATTCTGGAAGAGAGGGCGGGTGGAGCTGCCCAATCGCCCTGTCTCACCGGATGGAAGCTTCGCCGCACTTCGAGCCGATCCCGATTCGAATCCGCTCTCCACGCCTTCAGGTCGGATCGAGCTGTTCTCCGAGACGATCGACGGCTTCGCCTACGACGACTGTCCCGGGCACCCTGCCTGGCTCGAGCCGGCGGAATGGCTCGGCGCGCCGCTCGCGGACCGACTTCCGCTTCACCTCATCTCCAACCAGCCCCGGACGCGCTTGCACAGCCAGTACGACAACGGCGGAGCTAGCCGAGCGTCGAAGATCGCGTCGCGCGAGCCGGTGGCAATTCACCCCGAGGATGCCGGTGAGCGCGGAATCTCCGACGGGGACGTCGTCCGCGTCTTCAACGAACGCGGGGCCTGTCTAGCTGGCGCGGTACTGAGCGAGGGCGTCCGCCGTGGCGTGGTCCAGATGGCCACGGGCGCCTGGTTCGATCCGATGGCCGCCGGCTCAGCCGGTTCGTTGGAGCGCCACGGCAACCCGAACGTCCTCACGATGGACACGGGAACTTCCCGGCTCGCGCAGGGTTGCTCGGCGCTGACCGCGCTGGTGCAGGTGGAAAAGGCACGTGAGCGGGACCTGTCACCGGTGGAGTCGTTCGTCCCGCCGCTCGTGGATCGCCGCCGGCTCGAATAGCTCGGATCCCTTAGGCCCGCCACCAGAAAGCAGATTGTGTCATGACGTAGCGCGGCCGCCTGAGACGACGGGCTTCGACGAGAGGTGAGCAGGCAAAATGCTCAGTGCCACCGAGTTTGAGAACGACGGTGTCGTGCCTTCTACCGAGCCCGTCTCGTAGTAGACCGCGCTACTACATGGACGTACGGCGTGGACGCAGTGGGCGATTTCGTAGACAGAAGACCACGTGGAGGACTTCGATCCCTCCGGCCGGACGTTTCCCAGAACTTTTTTTTTGCCAAGGTGAGGGCGGCTAGCCAGCCTTGCCGATTCGGAGCGCCTGTCACCGGCCCGATACCCGACATTCTGGCGCGCCACGAAACGGATGATCTGGGAGGCGGCAGCCGCGGAATGCTCTTGAACATGGGGGAATTCAGCACGCAGTTTCCTGTCAAGATCGTTTTTCGCTGCTCTCTGGCCGTAGTCGCCGCTAAGGGTACGAACCACCAAACTCGAATCGACGTCGATCTCGCCAGATTGAGGGTGAGCGCCATTAGACGCCCACCCTCAGCTGGTGTACTTGGCATCGGCGGTCATTCGGCGCCGACGACCTCGAAGCTCGCGGTTTCGAAGACGTGATGCGGCCAGTTGACGCCGATGTAGTGGACGTTGTACTTGCCGTTGCTCAGCAAGACCACGCGGTCGACGACGGCCCCCGGGTACGCAGCCAGGGCAGCTTCGGTCGCGTTATTCGCCGCGGTTCCGCTGATAATCGTCCCCTGGCCCTGACTCCAGTTCGCCGGGATCTGACCGACCTGCTTTGAGTCGGTCGGTGTGCCCCTCTGGAAGGGGATCACCGTTGCCGCCGTCGCGCTTGAACCCAGGTTGTAGCCAACGATGACCTGTGAGGCCGTGATGGTCGTTGAGTCGGTCGTGCCGAGTACGAGGACGATTTTGCCCTTGGTTACGGCACTCGCCGAGGTCGAGCTCGTTCCTTTCAAATACTGCGTGGAAGAGTTCTCGTCGATGGTCACCTTCTGACCTGCCGAGGTCGTCAACGTGAAGCTCGACGTGGAGACACTCGTGACCGTGCCGTCTGCTCCCCCCGCGGCCGGCCCAGATCGAGCGTTGGATGCCCCACCGCCGGATTCGGCACCGCCTGCGGCACCGCCTGCGGAACCGCCGGGGAAGTGGGCCCCTGTCGTTGTCGGACTGGACGCTGTCGTTGTCGAACCGGATGCTGCGAAACCGACTGAGATCCCGGTCGCCGCAACTACGAGTGCGGCCGCCGAGATCCACCGACTCCTTCGGCTCGACAGCAATCGCCGTATGCCTGGTGTGGGACCGGGAACAGTCTCTTGCGGGGGTTTGTCGGTTTGTGATCGTTCATGAGGCACTCCTCGTACTCGGGCAGCTATGAAGAGCTGCGGTCGTTTTCTCTTGCCACGATCGTCGCGAGTCGACCTGTGGCCGCCCTCTTACGAAGTTGCAGGTTTCTTCAAGATTTGGATGAGCAGTTCCACAGCTTGTCCAAGGCTGATCTTGATGACACCTTGAACTTCGACTGCCATAGTGAGGTGATGATGGCCGGCGGAATTCATTCGGCAGAGCAGTCATGAGCGCGGAGCCGTCCGTTCTGCTGGTCGAGGACGAGGAGAATGTTGCCTATGTGGTGGCGCTCGCCCTTCGACACTCCGGCTTTGAGGTACGCGTCGTCGGCACGGGCAGCGAGGCGCTGAGCATCTCGTCGTCGAACCCGATGCCGGACATCGTGGTGCTCGACGTGATGCTCCCCGACATCGACGGCTTCGAAGTCTGTCGCAGGATGCGTGCCGATCAGAACGATCTTCCGGTGCTGTTCCTCACTGCGAGAGACGCGCCAGCGGACCGACTGCACGGGCTGACGATCGGCGGGGACGACTACCTCACGAAGCCCTTTGGTGTGGATGAGCTCGTCGCGCGCGTGAAGGTGATCTTGCGACGGGTGGGCCGAAGCCCGTCAACCCAGCTCATCCGCCATGGCGATCTCAGCCTCGACGACGACGCGCACACCATGAAGCGCGGTGACACCGAGGTGGTCCTGTCTCCGACGGAGTACAAGATGCTTCGCTACCTCATGCGCAACGCCGGGCTCGTCGTTTCCAAGGCACAAATCCTCGATCACGTCTGGCACTACGACTTCATCGGGGAGTCGACGGTGGTCGAGACCCACCTCTCGACGCTCCGGAAGAAGCTCGGGAGTGACGGCCGAGAGCTGATCCAGACCGTGCGCGGCTACGGCTATCGCTTCAACGGTAAGTAGGCCGCGCCATGACCCTTCGCCTGCGGTTCGGCGTGGCCGGCGCGGTCGTGGTCGTACTGCTGGTCGCTTTGGGCTTGATCATTCCGCGAGTCGTCACGACGTCACAGATCACCCAGGTCGACCAACAGCTGACGGAGGCATTGCCACGCGCCCTCGTGCTGGTGAAGGGGTCAGGGACATCCGGCCTTCCGCTCGCGGGAAAGAGTGCGTCCGCGCTGCCCAGTGCCACCGAGCGGTTCAGCAACATCTACATCGCGGTCATCACCTCGAAAGGGCGACAGGTCTTCGCGGCGCTCTCATCTGGTGGTGCAGCCCCGGCGCTGCCGAGTGTTGTGAGCTCGGCGCCGACCTCACAACCGAAGATCGAGACGGTCGCTTCGGTGAAAGGTCCCGTTGCGTGGCGTGCCGTCCTCGTGCGGCACTCGAACGGTCAGGAGGTTCTCATCGCCGCCTCGCTGGCATCGGTCGACGCGACGGACGCCCAGTTGCGTCTGGCTCTGCTGGTCGGGGGCGCCGCGCTCGTAATCATCCTCGCCGCACTGTGGTGGTGGCTCATTCGTCTCGGACTCAATCCGATCGCCGAGGTCACCTCGGTCGCTGACGCGATCACGGGCGGTGATCGGTCGCGCCGCGTGCACGAAGCGCGACCGGGCAGTGAGGCCGGCCATCTCGCTCGCGCTTTCAACGTCATGCTTGACGAAGAGCAGGCGATCGAGGATCATCTTCGCCGATTCGTCGCCGACGCTTCCCATGAGCTTCGGACACCGGTGACCGTCATCCAAGGCGTCGCCGAGCTTTGGCAAAAGGGAGCGCTCTCCGAGGAGGGAGCGATCGACAACGCGCTCCGTCGTGTCGGTCAAGAGGGCGCGCGCATGGCCGCGCTCGTCGAGGATCTGCTTCTCCTCGCTCGCCTCGACGAGGGCCGGCCGCTCGGCAACGAGCCAGTCGATCTCTCGCAACTCGCGCGCGACGTCCTTATGGAGCTGTCGGCGATGTATCCGTCCCACCCGACGGTCGATGAGATCGACGACGGGGTGACGACGACCGGCGACGGGAGCCAGCTACGCCAGGTCCTCACCAACCTTGTCTCCAATGCGTACGTCCACACGCCGTCCGGCACTCGTGTCTGGCTTCGCGTGACGCGCGACGGCGAGCAGAGCGTGATCGAGGTGGAAGACAACGGATCAGGCATGGAGCCGGACGACGGACCGCGTGCCTTCGAGCGCTTCTGGCGGGGGAACCCGGCACGCAGTGGACCGGGCAGTGGGTTGGGCTTGTCGATCGTCTCCGGCATTGTCGCTGCGCATCACGGACGCGTCGAGATGACAACTGCACCGGGCCGTGGAACAACAGTTCGAGTGACGCTTCCCGCACCACTCGGGCATATATCTCCGGTCGGGGAATCGCTCTCGGGCCGTCGGGGCCACATAGCGCCAAAGACGCTCGAAAATTTAAAGTTGCGTTGAGGTGATGCGCAGCGAGAATCCAGATCCATCCCTCAGGATCATCCTCGCGGTGCTCGAGACCATTCGAGCCGCAGGAGGAACGCTATGAGATGGGACATCAACCTCAACGACGCTCGAGACGGGAAACGACGAACTCAGCCGGCAATCCAATGGACACCGCATCGTCCCGTCGAGAAGGCGATCGACCGAGAACCCGAGCGTGCCGCGGCTCACGGGGAGCGTCCATTCGACCGAACGAAACGGGAGCGCTCGCCGCCTTGAACCTCAACGATTTCGGCCGCAGTGCTGCTACGCATCGGCAGCGTGAACGGGCGGCGTCAACTTCGTGGACTCAGAGCATCACCTTCCAAGGTGATGCTCTGAACTCGTTGGGCGCGCATCTGTGGTGCATGTGTTGCGAAAATCCGTGGTGCACGCACCACCAAAAACGCACACAGTATTTGCAACAGCGGTAACGTACGGTCAACAGCGGTAAGCAAAAAACCCAGCAACACATTGAGAAATGTATGAACTCGCTGGCAGTGAAGTTATTGCAAATCGCCTCGCCAGGATGAGGGTCGCGGGTTCGAATCCCGGCGTCCGCTCCAGCCAGCCAGTGACCCTTCTTCAACGACAAAACTTTCACCAAACGCCCCGCTAGCACGCACCAGGGCCGTATCAGTGGCCCCCCGTGTATGCGTCCGGTTCATGCTTGACACTGTGGCTCCGGTTGCTACACGACACTTTCCGGCGCGGTTCCGGTACCTGGGCGAAGTGGCTCCGGTACCTACCCGACGCTTTCGCCTTCCTGAGCATCCACCAGCTCACCGTCGCCACCTCCGCTGTCGAGTCCGGCGCCGATCAGAGCAAGCTTCGTCGCGAATGGAGCGACGTCCTGGCGGCTTGCTCAGACGGCCGCGGCTTTCTGGTTGCGCACCGGGGGAACCGCTGTTCGGCCGGCCTCTCCGACCAGGCGGAGGGCCGGAGCCTCCTTGCCGAACGTACGGACGACCACCACTGTGGCGGCGACGATCACGGCTCCGAGGAGCCCGGACACATAGGCGCTGGCGTCGACCGTGCTCATCAGCTGGGAGAGGAGACCGATGAGGACGACCGGGATACCGAGGCCAAGGTAGGCAGCCACAAAGAAAGTGGACATTACCTGCGCGCGTTGTGCTGGCGCGGCGAGCCTGCCGATCTCGCTGAGACCGCCGCGGAAGACCAGTCCGAAGGCGACGCCACTCACTACGGTGCCGACCAGGAAGAGCCACAGCGCGCCTGCGAACAGAGCGCCCTCCAGCGCTGCGATGCCGGCCAGGAGCACGGGCAACCCGAGGCTGACCGACCGGCGGCTCGCCATCCTTGCGGACACCGCCTGGCTCATCGCCGCCGTCGCGAAGAGGAGGAAGGAGGCCGCGCCGATCAAGGCGAAGTTGTGCACCCCGAGAATCCCGCGCAAGAAGCTCGGCACGAGGCTGCTGAAGAGCGCCGCAACCGTGAAGGCGGCGAAGATCCCGAGCATGGCCCCGAGCATCGCGAGTCGCATGTTGGCCGGGACCTCGACCCGCAAGTGGAGCCTGAATATCCGGTCCGGGGTCGTGACGGTCTCGGGAACGGCCAGCAGCAAGAGCATGGCTACGGCGCTTAGCGCGAGGTAGGCCCAGAACACCGTCCTCGTGGGCGCCGGCAGGTACTGGGCGAAGGTCCCGGCGACGAGCGGACCGAGCCCGAGCCCGATCAGGTTCGCCCCGACGGCGAGCACTGCAGCCGCGCGGAGGTTGCGACGTGGGTGCAGTTCGGCGAGCGCCGCGCTGGCCGTTCCGGTGACGAGGCCCGCCGCCGCTCCGCTCACCAGCCGCGCCGCAATGAGCTCGCCAATGTTCGTCGCGACGAGGAAGATGATCGTGCTCACGGCCGCAGCGACGATCGCCGCCGCGAGCACCTTCTTCCGCCCAAAGTGGTCGCTCAGATGCCCGAAGCCGAGCAGCGCAGCCAAGGTCCCGACGACATAGACAGCGAAGACGACCGTGATGCCGAGCGGGCCGAAACCCATCTTCGGTTCGTAGAGCACGTAGAGCGGGATCGGAAGGGTGCCACCCAGCATCACCGCGATCAGCACTGCGGCAGTGAGCCCGTAGCCGACCCCCGTCCTCGGAGATGTGGCCACGACCGACGGACGCCGGGTCTCGGCAGCTGGTGTGACCTTCGTCTGGTTGAGCATGATGGTTCCTTTCGTCATCAGAGGCAGAGGGCCTGGTCCTCGGCCTGCTGGCTGGAATGGTGCGCTGAAGGGTCTGGCTTCACGGGAAGCGGTATGTCGGCTCCGGACGCAGGCGGAGACGGGGCCACCGGGTCGGGTTGACGGTGGCCCCTCGTGAGGGCACGGACCGAGGCCACTATGGCGGCCACCGCCACGGCGACGAAGACCAGCATCACGTCCCGCGCCGGTGTGTACATCGTGGCGATCCCGAGCCCGACGATGGGAATGGACAGGCCCACGTAGGCGCCGAGGAAGAACCCGGCGAGGACCTCGGCTCTCGAGCCGGCCGGCGCCACGGAGGCAGCGGCTACCAGCGAGCCCTTGAAGACCATTCCTGCTCCGGCGCCCGTGATGACTCCGCCGACGACGAACATGGCGAGGTCGCCAGCCCACATGGCACCGACCAGGAGTCCGAGGCCGAGGACGATCGTCGGAACGCTTCGGCGCAGGAGGACCCCGTTCGGGACCTGCGCCTGGGCGACCTGGGCAACGGCGCCAGCCGCGAAAGCAGCAAAGGCGACGGCGCCGGCGACAGCGTGCGAGCTCTCATGCAGTGTGCTCGCCAGGAAGCTCGGCACCAGCGAGTTGAAGACCCCGTAGACGGCGAAGGCCGCCATGCCGGCAAAGGTCGCCGCGAAGAACGTCGCCCGGGCGTGGGGCGGCACGACGATCCGTTGCGGTCGGTACGCGGGCCGGGGGTGCGAACGACGCACCGTCTCGGGCGAGAGGGCGACGGCGACGGCAAGAACGACGAGGGCGACGCCGAAGATGACATAAGGAAGGCGGAGCGGCTCCGGCGCGAACTCGGCCAAGAAGCCGGCGACGAGCGGGCCGAAGCCGATCCCGCCGAGGTTTGAAGCCGTGGCGACCACCTCGGCGCGACGGCCGGTCATGTGCGGCCTCGATGTCGAGTGCAGCTCGGCGAGATAGCTCGTGGCCGTCGCCGTCGTGAGACCTACAGAGATCCCGGAGATGATTCGGGCAACGATTAGGCCGCCGAGGCTCGGCTCGAAGATGAAGATCACCGCGCTCGCCACGTTGGCGGCAAGGGCAGGGACGAAGATGTGCCGCCTGCCGATCCAGTCGGAGAGGTGCCCGCCGAGGAACAGGCTGCCGATGACCCCGACGGCGTAGACGGCATAGACGACCGTCACCATCAGGTCCGAGAAGTGGTCCCTCTGCTGGTACAGGGCATAGAGCGGTGTCGGCACCGCCGAGAAGCCCATGTTGACGAGGAACGCCGCCGCCGTGAGCCAGAAGCCGACGTAGTGAGATCGTGGCGACCCGCCTCGCTGCTTGGTGCCGCCGTCGCGGGTGACCTCCGTGTTCGGCACCGGCAGCTGCGTGACGGTCGCCACGGCCTCGTGATCGCTACCTGCATCGGCCGGGACCTCGAGTCTGAGCTCTGCCATAGAGACAAGGTGCGCCTCTTACCGTGTTCTGTCCAACGAATGTCAGATAGAACTGTCATTCTTACAACGAATGACTATGCTCTGCTCGCGGAGCTCCGCTAGCTCGAGCACTTCGTCGCCGTCGCAGAGGACGGTGGCTCCGCCGTCTGACCTGGTATCCGAAGCCGGCATCACCGACCCGTGTCTCGACCGTCTTGGACTATCCGCTCTGCGACTCCACTACGGCGAGGGAGATGCGACCTGGCCGGTGCTACGGCAAGCAGCCTCGCTGGGACGCGACACGTGCATCGGCCTCGAAGACACCTTCTTCCTTCCCGATGACGCTCTCGCACCTCGAATGTGGCGGTCCTCGTCGCCCGCTCGGATCGCAGCTTCGCTCTAGCCGTCCGTCCCGCTCGCGCGGGTTCCACCACGACGTCACGGGCAACAGGCGTGGCTCGCCTTCTCGTGTGCCCTATGACCGACCTTCGGCAACCAGCTTGGACAGGGCCTTGGCGGCAGCGTTGGACCGACCCGACGGTGTGGCCATCACCACGTGCCAGCTCACGCGGGGTGAGACGGTCCGGCGCTGCAGGACTTGCTCGCCTGAAGGGATCAGCGAACGAGGGAGCAGGGCAATCCCGAGGCCGGCACGCAGCAGCTGGACGAGTGTGGCGACGTCTGCGATCTCCATGGTCACGCGCCGGTTCAGGCCAGCCGCCGCGAACGCCCGATCCACGGCGGTCCGGATGCCCCATCCGGTCGGGAAGTCCACGAAGGCGGCGTCGACCAAAGTATCCAAGGTGACCGGCCCGCGTCCCGGCGGTGCCTGTTCGGGCGCCGCCAGGAGGAAGAGCTCCTCTGAGCCGAGCGGTACTGCATCCACTCCCGGGGCAGGGTCGAAAAGAGCCGTGAAGGCGATGTCGAGACCGCCCTGGCGGATGTCCTCGAGGAGCGCCGCCGAGCCGCCGGCGGACGGCCGCGCGTGTATCTCGACGCCGGGGTGCTCGCGATGAAACCGGCCGAGCACCCCGGGCACGTCGGCGAAGGCGAAAGACTGCATGATCCCGACGCGCAGTGTTCCTCGCAGGACGCCTTTCACAGCGGCGGCGGCATCGCGGGTCTCTTCGGCCGCTGCCAGTGTCCGTCGCGCTGCTGGCAGAAGCGCCTCTCCCGCCGCCGTCAGGGTGACGCGGTGCGTCGTGCGGTCGAAGAGGCGGACGGCAAGTTCTCGCTCGAGTGCCTGCACCGACACCGACAGGGCGGACTGCACGTAGTTGAGACGGCGAGCGGCCTTCGTGAAGCTGCCGTCCTCTGCGATGGCGACGAAGTGGCTGAGCTGGCGGAGCTCCACGTGCTCATCCTAGTCATGCCCGTAGCGAATAACAGTCCTATCAGACATTCGTTGGACAGAACGCTCAATGAGGCGCAGCCTTCTTTGCAGCAGGGTTCTCGATCACCCCATCCGACAGCGACTCGTTGCGGCATCGCCCACATCGAGCGGAAAGAGGAATCATGTACAACGGCACGCCTACAGCAGCTCAAGGTGGCGAACGGCGACCGTCGGTCGCCCTGATCGGCGCCGGCACGATGGGCTCTGCCATCGCCCGCCGACTGCTCAGCGCCGGCACGCCGGTCCACGTATGGAACCGCAGCCCGAAGGCAGCACTGGCTCTCATCGACATTGGCGCCACCGCCTTCGCCGACCCTGGTGACGCCGTCGCGACGGCGAACGTCGTCCTGACGCTGCTGCCAACGGCTGACATCCTGAGGAACGTCATGATCGGCCAAGGAGTGGTCGCCGCCATGGCGCCGGAGGCCGTATGGGCACAGATGGGCACCATTGGTGTCGAGGCGACCGAACACCTCGATACGGAAGTGCGCACGCTGCGGCCCGACGTTCACTTCGTGGACGCCCCGGTGTCGGGCAGCCGCCACCCGGCCGAGTCGGGTCAGCTGCTAGTGCTCGCCTCGGGCCCGGAGAGCGCAGCGGACACGGTGGGACCGGTCTTCGACGTCATCGGCCGTCGCACGCTCTGGCTCGGCCCGGCCGGGATGGGCAGCCGAATGAAGCTCGTCCTCAACACTTGGCTCGCCTTCGAAGTTGAGGCAGCGGCGGAGGCAGACGCGCTGGCGGGGCGTTTCGGCATCACTGCCCACTCCCTCGCTGACGCTCTCGGGGGCAACCCGGCCGCTTCGCAGCTCGCCACTGCCAAGTTGGCCAAGATCCAATCGGGCGATCACGGCGCCGACTTTGCCCTCGAGTGGGAGCTTAAGGACCTCGATCTCATGCGAGCGTCGGCTGGCTCGAGCGCGGCGCCGATCGCCGTGGCCATCGCCGAGCGGTGGCGGACGTTGGTCGACCAGGGTTTTGGGAGCCTCGACGTAAGTGCAGCCCGGCTCGGCCTCGACGACGAGCCATTGCGCCATCTTGGCGAGGCGCAGTCGGCGGCTGACCCGGCCACAGACGGAGCAGTTGCAGCATGAAGACCACGGCGATCCGGCGGCCCGATGCCGCACTGGCCCTCATTCTGACGGCGGCCTTCATGGTCGTCCTCGACTTCAGCATCGTGAACGTGGCCTTGGCGGCCATCGAACGTGAGCTGCATGCCGACGCCACCGCTGTCCAGTGGGTCATCACTGCCTACGCCATCACCTTCGGCGGCCTCCTCGTCCTCGGCGGACGGATGGGCGACCTGTGGGGACGGCGTCGCATGTTCGTCGTCGGGCTGGTGCTGTTCTCCACGGCGTCGCTGGCTGGCGGCCTTGCAGGCGACTTGGCGATGCTCGTGGTGGCCCGAGCCTTCCAGGGCATCGGAGCAGCCATCGTTGCACCCGCCGCCCTCTCGCTCATCACGACGAGCGTGCCCGAGGGCCCGGCACGCACGCGGGCTCTTGGCTACTACGGAGCGACTGCCTCCGTCGGCTTTGTGGCCGGGCTCGTGCTCGGCGGCTTCTTGGTGCAGCTCTTCGACTGGCGCGCCGTGCTCTGGGTGAACGTGCCCATCGGCTTGGCGGCGGCGCTGCTCACGCCCGTCCTCGTGGCCGCACCCACGCACGTCACCCGGCGGCACCGCCTCGACGTCGCCGGAGCCCTGCTCGTGACTGGCGCCGTGGCCGCCGCCGTCTACGGCATCTCGGAGGGACCGGTGAGCGGCTGGCTGTCGTGGCAGGCGATCGGAGCCCTCCTCATGGCGATCGCCTTCTCCGGCGGGTTCGTGGCTACCGAGCGACGCCACCCCTCCCCACTCGTCCGGCTCAGCATCCTGCGCCTCGGGTCCCTGCGGGCGGCCAACCTCTACACGCTCATGATCGGAGCATGGTCAGCCGGCGAGCTGCTCGTCGTGCCCCTCTACCTCCAAATCGTGCTCCACTACCCGCCGCTTCAGACCGGTCTCGCCATGGCCCCCCAGGGGATCGTCGGCTTCTTCGGCGCCTCCCAGGGCGCCCGGATCGTCCGGCGCGTGGGGCTGAAGAAATTCTTGGTCGTCGCGGGAACGACCGCGGCCGCGGGCTTGCTCCTCCTGGGGCTGGCGCTCGAGTCGCGGAGCTACCCGGTTTTGGTGGTGGCCTTGATGCTCGCCGGTTACGGCACGGCCACCGGCGCGTTCGGCGCGACGGTGGCGGCGACGCAGGGAGTCGCCGACGGTGAGCAGGGGCTGGCCGGCGGGCTCGTCAACATGAGCCGCCAAGTGGGTGCCGCTCTCGGAGTGGCCGTGGTGGCTGCCGTGATCGGCACCGGTGCGACGTCGGGTGGTTCGGTTGCCTCCGACCGATCTGCAGTGCTCGTGACTGCGGCAGCGGCAGCTCTGGCGGGCGTCCTCGCCCTCCGTGGCATCGGGGCACGTGCCCTCGCCGTCCGGTCTGCGCCGCCCGACGCAGTGCCGAACCAGCCGGTGGAACCATCGGCCGCTGAGGGACGCCCTGCCCAAGAAACCCCCAGTGGGGGCCGCTATGCGCGAACGGCTGCTTGACGTCGTCGCCGGTGGGGGCGGCCCCTGAACTTCTCGACATCCGCAACCGACATTCGACCGTGAAAAGGAGAAAATCATGAGACACACCGTCTTGGGCAAGAGCAGGCTCGACGTTTCACGCGTCGCATTCGGCACCTGGCAGCTCGGTGGCGACTGGGGACCGACGGACACGGCAGTGGCGACGAAGGCCATTCGACGGGCCGCCGACAAGGGCGTCACGTTCTTCGACACTGCCCAGGCCTATGGCTTCGGCCGGTCGGAGCAGCTCTTGGGCGCCGCGCTGCGAGGGCTTCCCCGCGAGCAGCTCGTCATCGCCACCAAGGGCGGCCTGCGGCCCACGAGCACGGGCCTCGTGCGTGACGCTAGCGCCGGGTGGATACGCGAGGGCGTGGAAGCGAGCTTGCGAGCGCTTGCCACCGACTACATCGATCTCTATCAGATCCACTGGCCCGACCCTCTGACACCATTCGCGGAGACCGCAGAGCAACTGGCCAAGCTGATCGCCGACGGCAAGCTCCGCCACGTCGGCGTGTCGAACTTCGACGTCGAACAGATGGAGGCGTTCAGTGCGACCTTGCCGGTAGAGACTTTGCAGCCCCCCTACCACCTGTTCCGGCGGGACATCGAAGCCGACGTCCTGCCCTTTACGGCCGCACAGGACATCGGAGTCCTCGTCTACGGGCCCTTGGCGCACGGATTGCTGAGTGGAGGTCTCGGACCGGACACCCAGTTCGCACCAGGCGACTGGCGCGCCAACAGCCCCATCTTCCATGGCGACACCTACGACCGCAATCTCGGAGTTGTCGGCCGGCTGCGTCAGCTGGCTACCGAGGAGCTGGGTATCACATTGGCCCAGCTGGCGATCGGCTGGACGTTGGCAAATCCGGCCGTCCACGTCGCCATCGTCGGCACCCGAGACCCTGACCACATCGACGAGGTCCTGGGAGCGGCAGAGCTTGAGCTCGACGGCGAAGTGATGCGGGCGATCGACCGGATCATGGGCGATGCCACGGCGGTCGCCGGCCCTTTGCCCGAGAGCGTGTGAGAGGAGCCCGTCATGAGTGTGCAAGTGGTTTCCGGGTCTGTTACGCCACGGAGCGAGGCCGGCCCGCACGACGCCCTGCAGGAACCGGTTCGCCGGGCCGTCGTGTGGACCGCTGCCATCACCGCGCTCGGCGGCCTGCTCTTCGGCTACGACACCGGCGTCGTCTCGGGTGCCCTCCTCTTCCTCCACACGAGCTTTGGGAACCTGAGCTCGTTCGACAAGGAGCTGGTCACCGGCCTGCTGCTGGTCGGCGCTGCCCTCGGCGCGCTCGGTTCAGGAAGGTTGTCCGACCGGATTGGCCGTCGGCCGGTCATCCTCGTCACGGCCGGCGTTTTCGTGCTCGGGGTGTTGGGGGCGGCCCTCTCGCCGACCCTGTGGTTCCTCATCGTCATGAGGTTCGTGATCGGGTTGGCGGTCGGCTCGGCATCGATGGAGGTGCCGCTGTACATCAGCGAAGTGGCGCCGCCACGTGTTCGAGGCGCCCTCGTGAGCTTCAACCAGCTGGCCCTCACGACCGGCATCCTCGTCTCGTTCCTGGTGGACTATGCACTCAGCTCGAGCGCTGACTGGCGACTCATGTTCGGATTGGCCACGATCCCGGCCGTCATGCTCTTCGTCGGGATGTTGACCCAGTCCGAGAGCCCTGCCTGGTTGGTGACCCACGGCCGGATCGCCGACGCCCGCAAGGTACTGGTCCGAGTTCGCAGCTCGGATCATGACATCGAGGGCGAGATCGAACAGATCAGGTCGCTCACCGACCGAGCGGCAGGCTACCGGGAACTCCTCCGGCCAGATGTCCGCAAACTGGTGGTTGTCGGCGTCGTCTTGGCGGTCTTCCAACAGATGACCGGGATCAACACGGTCATCTACTATGCGCCGACGCTCCTCCATCAGGCGGCCCTCGGGAGTTCGGCCTCGCTCTTGGCCAATGTCGTGATCGGCGTCGTCAACGTAGGGATGACGCTGTTCGCCATCCGGCTCATCGACAGAGTCGGGCGGCGCCCCCTGTTGCTCGGCGGAACGATAGGGATGGCAATCGCACTCTTCGTCGTTGCCGCCACCTTCGCCGTCGGTGGCAACAGCCTCAGCGAGACGGCATCCATCGTCGCCGTGTTGAGTCTTGTCGTCTACACGGGGTCGTTCGCCATCGGCCTCGGTCCGGTCTTCTGGTTGCTGATCAGCGAGATCTACCCGGTGCGGCTCCGCGCGACGTCCATGAGCATCGCCACCATCGCCAACTGGGTGGCGAACTTCGTCGTCGCCGTGTCGTTCCTCACGCTGCTGAACGCAATCTCGAACGCCGGGACCTTCGTCTTGATGGGCTTCTTGAGCCTCGTGGCACTCGCGTACTTCTGGAGGAAGGTGCCAGAGACCGAGGGCCTGACCCTAGAAGAGATCGAGCGGGAGATGGCCTAATTCATGGACCGGACGAGCGTGTCACGGCGAGAATTCATGTTCGCCACCCGGCCTGCCCAATCTCTGGCGTACGTCGGTGGCCAACCGCCGAAGGGCCTGCGGGGATTTGGGGTTCGACCAAGGCGCAGTGGCACCTGGCAAGCCACGTCGGGCCGTTCGAAGGGTGCTTATCGCGGATCCGAGGAACTCGAGCTCGTCGTCGGCATTGTTGTCGTTGAGCTCGTCGCGATCGCGCTCATACTCGTCATCGCGGACTGCAGCTTCGTAGAGACTGTTCCTCGCCGCGCGGCTCAGTTGGCAGGCGGTGGTCCGGTGGCGGATCCACTTGCGAGTGCGCGGAGCATTCCAGCTTCCCGAGCAAAGGTTTCGGCCAGGGTGGGCACGTCGTCGACCGGGATGTCCGGCGAAACGAGACGAAGCCCTCGCGGACGATGTGCGCTGTGGCCCCGAACAATCGGGCGCTGCGAGTCAACATGGCTTGGCGGAGCAGGACAGGGTGGCAACAGAGAAGTCGAGGTCGGTCGAGAACCGCCCGCCGGCGCCGGCATACGCCTTGTGGAGTGCGGTGCCGCCCTTGAAAGCGACCAGCGTGAGAACGCCACGCTCGGACAGATGACGCAACAGCAGATCCTGGGCGATGTCGATGACCGCGGCATCGCGACCCTGTGGCGACTGGGCCGGCGCGTGGCGCAGGACGTGGCCTTGGGTCAACCTGACGTCGTAGGGACCGTTCACGCCACGGGGTGAAGGCTTGCGGGGTCGAACGGCAACAGTGTGTCGGCGACCGAGAACCGGGCGCTGTGGCGCTTGAGGCTGCCGCGGGGCCCAAACCATATCTTCGGAGCGGAACGCCCTCCATCGTCGGGCGGGACCAGGCGATCGGCCAGATCGGGAGCGGCGCCCTGGGTAAGGTAGGCAAGACGCACCCGCACCGAGCGGGGCCGGCCCGCAAGTTCACTGTTGATGTCCGCAGGCGTGATCACCGCGACGAGTTCGGGCAGTGCTTCGGCTATCGCGCCCCAGCCCCGTACATCGGCTGGTCGGGCCGCGATGTGGACGAGGATGGTGGCGGGCAGGTGAACGGGTACTCCGCGGGACCGTTCGGGAGCGAGGTTGGCGTCGAAGACGACGACCCGTGTGGCACGCCGCAAACCTTCCGGGATGGAGGTCCCCGTCTTGACGGCGACCTCGAGGCGGTCCGGTGCACGATCGGTGAGCCCGTGGGCCAGCAGGGCTGACGCGAGACTTACCGCCGCGTCGAGCGACGGGCGGGCCGCGAGTGCGGCTCGCAGTCCGAGGAATTGGTCGCCGTGGCCGATTGGCCCTGCATGGGCGGCGGGGGCGAACTCCCACACACCCGCCGTCTCGGTGGGCAGCAGCCAGCCGAGCTTGCGGAGGCGGTCCGCGACCACCCTGGGCTCGGTACCGATACCGGTGCGCGTTGCCAGGGCCGCGAGCTCGGCCAGGGTGACGACCTGGGGCGCATCGAGCTCCAACTCGGTCAGTATCAGGCCCAGCGAAGGCGGGATCGTGCGTGTCATCTTTACCCGCAAAGTATCAGATTCTGATACGGATGCTTCCTCCATGACACCCATCCTACTCGCTCACCTCCGGATGTCAATTGACCGATATATGTATCAGATCCAGATACTTAAGTGCATTTGTTGACACCTAAGGTTTGTCGTGCTTTTCTTTCCGGAGTACTGGCGAGTTCGAACCCGTGGGTGTTCCCGCTGCTGAGGACCGGGTCTCCGCGGGCCCAGCCGATTGTCAGGTTCCGGCGCAGGTCGGGCAAAGCCCCCGGAACACGATGTCGACGCCGACGACGTGAAACCCGTGTCGCTGGTTCGGGGGTAACGTCAGCCCGTCCTCTCCCTCGGGATTGACGTCTCGCATCGTGCCACAGGTCGCGCATGTAAGGTGTTGGTGGGCGACAGTGGTGTTGGGGTCGTACCGCTTGGGGCCGTTGCCGGCGGAGATCTCGAGGAGCTCGCCCATGCTCACCAGCTCGTTGAGCGTGTTGTATACGGTGGCAATGCTGATTTCGGGGAGGACGGCCTGGGCTGCCGCATGGACGGCCTCTGCACTCATGTGGACGTGCTTACCCACGAGCGTTTCGGCTATGACTCGTCGCTGCGCGGTCAGTCGCCAGCCTCGTTGGCGCAACCGTTCAGCGAGTTCGCTGATCGACTTCTCCTTCTACGCGGGGTGGTGCCAGCGGCAACGCATCCGGGCTCCACGGACAACAAACGAAGCGTTCTCTAAGTCTTGACTTGTTTTAAAGCTAGCATTAAACCAGCACACATGACCGAGGACACCCAAGCTCCGGCTGCTACCAACGATGCGGGGATCGCGGCACCGAATGATGAGTGCTTTCTCTCACCTGGAGCCGACGGACCGCTTCTCCTCCAGGATTACTACCTGATACAACGGATGGCACACTTCACCGGGAACGGGTCCCCCGAGCACGTGGCGCACGCCAAGGGCGCCCGTGGGGCGCACGAGCTACTTTGAGGCCACTGAGGATGTCAGCCAATTTTGAGCGCTTCGCTCGTTGATCACGGGCCCCGCGCTCCGGCGCCGTCGAACGTGAGCACGGTTTCTTGGCCGGTTTGGCGAGCGATCAAGGTTAAGAGCAACCAACCATCAGAATGAAACAGTGAGACAGTGGGAGGACCGACGTGTCTGACAGCGATAGCGAAAGCAAGTGCCCAGTGCTACACACGGCGATTGGGAGCGGGTCGAACCAGGACTGGTGGCCGGATCAGCTGGACCTGAAGATTCTCCACCAGCACTCGCCCCTGTCCAATCCGATGGGCAAGGACTTCAGCTATGCAGAAGAGTTCAAGACTCTCGACCTCGATGCGTTGAAGCAGGACACTATCGAGGTAATGACGACGTCGCAGGACTGGTGGCCGGCCGACTACGGCCACTATGGGCCGCTCTTCATCCGCATGGCGTGGCACAGCGCAGGCACGTACCGCATCGCCGATGGCCGGGGCGGTGGCGGCGCAGGCGCCCAGCGCTTTGCCCCCCTCAATAGTTGGCCCGACAACGCGAGCCTCGACAAGGCGCGCAGGTTGCTCTGGCCGATTAAGCAGAAGTACGGCCGGAAGATCTCCTGGGCCGACCTGATGATCTTCGCTGGCAACTGTGCCCTGGAATCGATGGGGTTCAAGACGTTCGGCTTCGGCGGCGGGCGAGAGGACATCTGGGAGCCCGAAGAGGACATTAACTGGGGGCCTGAGCACACGTGGCTTGGGGATGAGCGCTACAGCGGCGACAGGGAACTCGACGATCCTCTCGGCGCCGTGCAGATGGGCCTGATCTACGTCAATCCGGAGGGGCCGAACGGCAACCCCGATCCGCTTGCAGCAGCCAAGGACATTCGAGAGACCTTTCGTCGTATGGCGATGAATGACGAGGAGACGGTTGCGCTCATCGCCGGCGGCCACACATTTGGCAAGACCCATGGCGCTGTCAGTGGGGAATACGTCGGTCCCGCGCCCGAGGGTGCCAGCCTCGAGGAGCAAGGCCTTGGCTGGAGGAACACCTTTGGCAGCGGCAAGGGAGCCGATGCGTACACCAGCGGGTTGGAGGGCGCATGGACGAGCGACCCGGTGAAGTGGGACAACGGGTTCTTCGACAACCTCTTCAAGTACGAGTGGGAGCTAACGACGAGCCCTGCCGGTGCGAATCAGTGGACTCCCAAGGACCAGTCCGCGCAAGGCACCGTGCCGGACGCTCACGATCCGTCGAAGACGCATGCCCCCATGATGCTGACGACGGACCTCGCGCTGAAGCTGGATCCGATCTATGGGCCGATTTCGAAGCGCTTCTACGAGAACCCGGACCAGTGCGCAGAGGCGTTCGCGAAGGCGTGGTACAAGCTGACCCACCGTGACATGGGACCTATCTCGCTCTACCTGGGCGCGTTGGTTCCTTCGGAGCCGCAGCTGTGGCAGGACCCCGTCCCCAAGGTCGATCATGAACTGATTGGGGCGGAGGACATCGCTGCCCTCAAGGGCAAGATCCTGGCATCAGGACTGTCCATTTCCCAGCTGGTCTCGACCGCATGGGCGTCGGCCGCAACCTTCCGCGGCACCGACAAGCGCGGCGGGGCGAACGGGGCGCGGATTCGCCTTGCGCCGCAAAAGGACTGGGAGGTCAACAGCCCGGCCGAACTGGCCAGTGTGCTGCAGACCCTGGACGGGATCCAGGAGGAGTTCAACAGCTTGCAGTCCGACGAAAAGACGGTGTCGCTCGCTGACCTGATCGTTCTGGGCGGGTGCGCTGCTGTCGAGCAAGCGGCGAAGAACGCCGGGTACGACGTGACGGTTCCTTGCGCGCCCGGGCGCGCGGACGCTTTGCAGGAACAAACCGACGTGGAGTCGTTTGCCGTGCTGGAACCGACCGCAGATGGGTTCCGCAACTACATCCAGGGCGGACAGCCGTTGCCAGAGGAGCACCTGCTGTTTGGCGTGCCCGAACCGACCGCGAAGGTGCCGGCGGAGCACCTGCTGCTGGAGCGGGCCAACCTGTTGACGTTGACAGCTCCCGAGATGACGGTTCTCATCGGCGGCATGCGAGCCCTGAACGCAAACTTCGGACAGTCCCAAAACGGCGTCTTCACCGAACGGCCCGAGACGTTGACCAACGACTTCTTTGTGAACCTGCTTGACATGAGCACGGAGTGGAAGGCATCCGCCGGGTCTGAAAATGTGTATGAGGGTCACGATCGCGCTACGGGCGAGGTCAAGTGGACCGGTACCGCCGTCGACCTCGTCTTCGGTTCGAACTCCCAGCTCCGAGCCATCTCGGAGGTCTACGCGTGTGACGATTCAAAGGAGACGTTTGTGCGTGACTTCGTGGCTGTGTGGGACAAGGTCATGAGCCTCGATCGGTTCGACCTCGTCTGATCGCAGACCAGCACTGGACGCACCACACGTCTTCAAGAATCCGAGGATGCTTCATTGCCATGAGAGGTCGGAAATTTCCAAAGCCGATGTTTGAGTGTTGGCCAGCGCACACATGAAGCAGTGTGCCGAGGTCGCGAAAACGTCGACTCGGCGGCAACGAGGTTCTCCTCCACCGCCTCGTCCTCGCGCCTCGTGCGGCGCGACGAGTGCCTTGGCGCGGGTGACCTGCGCCCGGAGGAACGGGGGGACCGGGCCCGCTGGGCGCGTCGATAGCGAGCCGGCGAGCCGATCGGCTTCCTCGAGAGATCGCAGCAAGATCCTGTGATGCGCGCACCACGAAAGGCGCACGAGCCGTCGTCCGCTCCTGATCCGTGAGCTTCGATGGATCCAGTTGAGATGTTAATTCAAGTCCGTGTTCAGCCCGCTCGGATCGAAACTATTTCGAGTCCTTCAATTCCAGCGAAGTCCTCCGCGTTGGTTGTAAAGATCGGCAGATTTCTCGACAAGGCCGTGGCTGCGATGATCGCATCGAACGAGCGTGCCCTCGTACGGCGCCCGCTCCCACGCAATCCGGCTGCGACGCGTCCGAACGCGCGAGCTGCTGGCGCGTCGAAGGAGATTGGCTCGAAGGTCGCTTCCGTCACTTGTAGCCGCGCCTGGCGAACGGCGCGTTCAGTTTCGTCATCGGTGACGAGGGGGCCGACAGTGAGTTCGGCGAGCGTGACCGCAGTAATGAGCGGCTCTTCGGGTAGATCGGCATCGGCGTCGAGCTGATCGAGCAAGATGACCACTGACGTGTCGAGAACTCCCGGACCGGGACGCATCAAAGGCTCGTGTCGAAGACGGAATCGACATCTTTGCGCAGTCCGGTGGGATCCATTGGCGGTAGGGAGCGGAAGCGCTCGAGGATCGCGGGGAGGGTGAGCCGCTGAACTCCCAGCGGTCGCAGTTCCGCCACTGGTCGACCATCACGGGTAACCAGCACCGCCTCGCCGTGCTCGACCCGGTCGATGATCTCACCGCCGTGGTTGCGGAGGTCTCGTATGGAAACGTTGGTCATGATTCAAGTGTATCACCGGTGATACACAAGGCATTCCTGGCAATGCGATACGACCTCGATGCTGTCCTACCGTCGGATGGACTACGACGGTGTATGGAGGCCGTCGAGGATCATGGTGAGCAACCGCCTGCTCTGTTCCTCGGACAGGGTGGCGTTGGTGCACATCGGGCCGACCAGTTGCATCAGATCCGACCCGCTCACATCAGTGCGTACGACTCCGGCGTGCTGCGCCCGCCCGATGACGAGCTGCATCGCCTGCTGGACGCGTTCCAACATGGCAGGGCGCAGATCGGGATTCTTGTCGAAGGCCTCGCGGAGCTCGTTGAGGAAGGTCCGCTTCCCCTGCGCATACCAGACGAATGCCTCAAGGAAAGCCACGACCGCCGGCCACGGCTCAAGGTCGGTTACTACCTGTTCGGCCGTCTGGACCAGCTTGTCGACGTCGGTGCGGTAGACGGCCTCGACTACGTCTATCCGCTTGGGGAAGTGGCGGTAAAGGGTGCCCACGCCGACACCGGCCCGGCGAGCAATGGCCTCCATGGACGCCCCGCCACCCTCGCGACCGAAGACCTCTCGGGCGGCCTCGACCAGGCGTTCGTAGTTGCGGCGGGCGTCGGCCCGCAAGGGACGGCCGGCGCCGTCCTGCTCCGCGCGCCCGCCAGTCGCGGGTGCCTCGACCACGATGTGCGCCCTGGCCACGTCGGTCACGCCTCTGGATGAGAGAAGAATAGGGGTTGCTAAACGGAGGGACCCTCCGTATACTAAACGGAGGAACCTTCCGGTTTCAGCATATCAGCGGAAAGGTCGAAGTCAATGCCCTCCAACCTCCTTGACCCGCCGCGCCCGCAAGCGGCCACGACTCCCTCCGGGGGACCATCGGGGATGCTCCGACGCCACCTCGAGCACCCTTCGATGCTCCTGTTCGTCATCCTCACGGCCCAGCTCATGGTGGTGCTCGACACGACCATCGTGAATGTCGCCCTGCCGCACATCCAGCGGGGGCTCGGCTTTTCCGCCAGCGGGCTGTCGTGGGTGCTCAACGCCTACATCCTCAGCTTCGGCGGGCTGCTGCTCCTCGGCGCCCGTGCCGGTGACCTGCTCGGTCGGCGCCGCGTCTTTCTCACCGGCATTGTCCTCTTCACCCTCAGCTCTCTTGTTGGGGGCCTGGCCGCGACAGGATGGATGCTGCTCGGGGCGCGAGCAGTGCAAGGTATCGGCGCGGCCCTGGCGGCACCGTCGGCGCTTTCGCTCCTCACCACTGCCTTTGCCGAGGGGCCGGCGCGGGTGCGGGCCATCGGCCTCTACACCACCGTGTCAGCGGCCGGCGGGGCGACCGGGCTTGTGGCAGGAGGCCTCCTTACTGATCTCGTCTCATGGCGTTGGGTGATGTTCGTGAACGTCCCCATCGGACTCGTTGTCCTCATGATCGGACGGATCGTGATCGCGGAGACCGAACGGCGCCGTGGCCGATTCGATTTCGCCGGTGCCGTTACCTCGACCTCCGGCATGGCCGGGATCGTCTTTGGTCTCGTCGAGGCCGGGTCTAACGGTTGGAACAGTCCCTTCGCGATCGCGTCGCTCGTCGTTGGCATGGCGTTGCTGGGCCTCTTCGTGCACCATGAGAGCCGCGTGGACGAGCCAATCCTCCCCTTGCGGCTGCTTGCCCATTCCACCCGCTCCGCTGCCAACATCGCCCGAGGCCTGCTCTACGCCGGGATGTACGGGATGTTCTTCTTCCTGTCCCAGTTCTTCCAGGATGTCCAGCGGTTCTCTCCGCTCGTTGCCGGCGTCGCCTTCTTGCCGATGCCGGCCTCGGTTTTCCTGTCGTCTCAGCTGACCGGTCGCATCTTGGTCCGACGGCTCCCCCAGAAGGTCGTGATGATGATCGGCGCCACTGTCGTCACCTTGGGCCTGCTGCTCGCAACCCGGATTCAGCCGTCAACCCCGTACGTTCAGATCGTGGTCTCCATGGTGCTGATCGGCGCCGGCATGGGGATCTCGTTCGTGAGCCTTACCTCGGCATCGTTGGCCGACGTTGCTCCCGAGGATGCTGGGGCGGCCTCCGGACTCGTCAATGTCTCCCAGCAGCTCGGCGGCGCTCTGGGACTTGCGGTACTCGTCACCGCCTTCGACGCGGTCACGAGTCATGCCCAGCTCGGCAGCCGACACCTGAATGGTGCCGAGTCCATCGCCCATGCGAACGCCATCCTCGGCCACGGTCTCGACGACGTCTTCGCCCTGGGCGCCCTGTTCAGCCTGGCGGCGTTGGCCATGGTGGTGTTCGGCATTCGTCCCGCACGCCAGTCCGCCAAGGCGCTGATCGTGGCGGTCGAACCCGACGAGGCCACGTCCACGTCCTGGCTCGAGCGAGCGGCAGGATAGGGCCGGGAGGTCTCGCGTCGCGCTGAGCGCCCCGGATAGCTCCGGCAATGTGGAGACGCCGGCGGCGGCGAGCGCCGGCCAGCCCTTCTCGCGCTGCGGCTTGTGCGAGCTGACTGCTAGCATAGTGCGACATGAGGACTCTCTATCTGCGAAATGTCCCGGATGACGTCGTCGAGCGACTCCAGCGACTGGCGGCCCGAGACGGTGCTTCGGTCGGAGCGATAGCGGTTCGGGAACTGGCCGAGGTTTCCCGACGGGCGGACAATCCCGCTTTGCTTGGCGCCCTGCCGGACTTGGACTTGGACGCCGGGACGATAGTCGGCCACGTGGTAGCCGGACTTGCCGAGAGGTGATTGTGGTCGATGCGTCGGCCGCCCTCTCGGCACTTCTGAACTCCGGGCCGGCCCGCCGTGCCCTCGGCGAGTCCCAACTGCATGTTCCACATCTGATCGATACCGAGGTGGCGAGCGGACTACGGCGGATGGTTGTCGGCGGAGAGATCGACGAGGGAGCCGGATGGGCGGCTCTTGACACGTGGCGGCGGCTCGGGATGACCCGCTATCCGATCTTCTCGTTACTCGACCGAATCTGGCAGCTTCGGGACAATGTCTCTGCCTATGACGCTTGTTATCTCGCTCTCGCCGAGAACCTCGGTTCAACGTTGGTGACAGCGGACGCAAGAATCAGCTGCGTTCCTAAGCTTCGATGCTCAATTACCGTGGTGCCCCGGTGAAGACTGGCCCGGACTCGGCCGGGCTACTCGGAGGTGAGTCGTAAACCGAGTCGGGAGGAGGCGCTCTGAGTTGACGTGCGCTTATGACGAGCAGTGTTGGTAGACCCGCCTACAACAGGGTTTATCGAGCGGACAGGCTGGACGGTTTCGTGGGCTGGGGACAAGATAGGACCATAAACTGACCTGCGCCCGCGGCCATCGCGGCCAAAATCGCATCGGGCACCAAGCAGATCGCGACGGAAGGCGAACGTCTTGACGAGGCACGAGGCGACCGCTAGGAATCGCTGCGGGACACCGGTATAGCGCGCGCCTGGCCCAGTGAGTCCTGCACGCTCGAGGGAGGGACTTGCGATGAATGAAGCAGATGAATCCAGGTTATCGTTGCCGGTCCGCTCGGGTTCAGCCTCTTGACTCTCGTATAGTATGTTGAACTCGATGCGGTCCGGCTAAGGGTTACTGTCCGACGCACGCTCGGCGGTACAGCCTCTTCCCATCGGCTTCTCGAGGTGCCACCCGGCCACCGCTTGACGCGGTAGCCCGCATTCCGCTTACCAATTTAGGAGGCTTTCATTGACGATCTCCGACTTGTCTGTCGCCATCTTGCGGGAGGTGCCAGAACCCGTTGACAACCGTCAGCAGTGTGCCCTCATCATGCTCACTGCAGAGGACGGCACCGTGGGCTACGGGGAGGCCAATGCCAATCCGGCAGCGGTCAAGGCGCTGCTCGAGACCGACCTCGGTCTAAAGGGCAACTGGGACGACGCACCCCGTGTCAACGTTCTTGGTGGTGACGCCACCGACCCGCGCGAACTCTGGAGGCGGTTGAAGGACTGGAGCTTCTGGTCGTGCCGGGCCGGCCTCGGGCACGTTGCCCTAGCCGCCGTAGGTACCGCCGCCTGGGATCTCGCCGGCAAGCTCGCCGGCAAGCCCACCTACGAGCTGCTGGGGCCGTTGAAGAACGCGCAACCGCTGGCCTACTGCACCCTGTATCACGGTGCCGGCGACTTCCGTGACACGGTGACCAAGACCCTGAAGGCCGTCGACGGCATCCTTGAGGCGGGGTTCCAGGCGGCGAAGGTGGAACCTTTGCCGGAAAACGCCCCCGAGCCCGATGACATCGTCGAACTGGTACGTCTGGTAAGGGAGCGAGTTGGTGACGACTTCCTCCTCCTGGCCGACGTCGGATACCGCTGGCGCAGCGCCGACGAGGCGATTCCGATTGCCTTGCAACTCGACGATTTCGACCTCTACGCTCTCGAAGCGCCCTTCCCCCCGCACGACGTGGCCGCCTACAGGGCGCTCGCTGCCGCCATCGCTACGCCGCTGTGCACCGGCGACCAATTGACCGCTGCCGTGGAGTATTTGCCGGTACTGGAATCGGGCACCGTACGGTTCGTGCAAGGCGGGGCAGCCCGTACCGGTATCGACGACATGGATCATCTAGCCAAGCGGGCCGGAGAGCTGGGCAAGGGCTTCGTTCCGTGGGGCTGGGTGGCCACAGGTCTCACGATCGCCGCGAATCTGCACCTGTCGGTCGTGCACGACAACGTTCCGCTGATCGAGTACGCACCCCCGTCGTTGTATCCAGAAGCGCTATTGCGAAACGAGCTGTTTGGCCCCGAGCCGACGGTTCGCAACGGCGTCTTCGATCTTCCCACGCGCCCCGGCCTGGGAATGGACCTCAACGCCGAGGTCCTCGACCGCGTACGCATCGCCTGACCGGTGGTCACCTGACCGGCACCGGAGATCCAGGATCCGCCAACAATCGGCGGCGTGAAGTGTCCTTGACGGGTGTTTCGGTTCAGCATACTATTCGCGTGACAGTCTATTGAATCGCGAGGCACTGAGGGTGCACCGTTTATCCTGCGACCCTCGTGTGCAATCGGGTCTCCGGTGAGCGGAGCGACGGAGGGGGAGTCGCCTGGAGGCGGTCTGGACAGGATCAGTCGGCGTGACAAATGAACCTTGCCGGCCGGGTCGGCGCGCCGACCGGCTTCCGTTGAGTCAGCTGTCAACGGCGCTTTCGCCAGTCTCAGCTCCAGCTTCCCGCCGTGACGCGTTTCGAAACCTTGAAGGAAGGAAATTAGATGACCGAGCAAACGCCCCCGCCCGGCAGCGAGTCTGCAGAACCCATGTCGACCCTCAGCCGCCGGAACCTAATGAAGTACACCGCGGCAGCCGGCGCGCTGGCCCTCGGCGGCGGCATATTGGACGCCTGTGGGTCAGGAAGCGCCGCCACAACGACGACGGCTAGTAACGCCGGCAAGCCGAAGCGTGGTGGGACCCTTCGAGTCGGCCTCACCGGGGGCGGCACCAATGACACCTTGGACCCAAACTTGACCATCACGATTCCGGCGTTCGCCGGTCTAGCGATGCTCTACGACACCGTGCTCAGATTCGACAACGACATGGTCACGCACCCCTCGCTCGCGACCGAGGTCACGTCGAACAGCGACGCCACGGTCTGGACAATTCGCCTGCGAGACGGAGTTACGTTCCACAACGGCAAGGACCTCACAGCTGACGACCTTGCTTACACCTTCCACCGAATCATCAAAGGGAAGCCCCCATCGCTCGAGGGCAATCTCTTGCCGATCGATGTAACCGGCATGAAGAAGTTGGACCGGCTCACCTTGCAGGTAACCACGACTCAGCCATGGTCGATGATGAAGCAGGTCCTCCCGGCCGACTTCAATTTTCCCGTCGTCCCGGTCGACTTCGACCCGCACCACCCCGTCGGGACCGGACCCTTCAAATTCGCATCGTTCACCCCCGGGGTACAGCTCAGCGTCACGAAGAACCCGGACTATTGGGTGACCGGTCTGCCGTATTTGGACGGAATAGATATATCCGAGTACACCGACGAGACAAGCCAGGTTAACGCCTTGCTCGCTAATCAAGAGGACGCGATCGGAGCAATAAGCGGATCCTCCCTCGCAGCGCTGACCAGTCACAGCAATTTGAACACGATAATCTCAAAAACAGGCGGCTGGAATCCGATCTGCATGCGAATGGACGTGGCGCCGTTCAACGACGTCCGCGTGCGGCAGGCCCTTCGTCTGGTAATCGACCGTCCCGAGATGCTGAATATTGTATTTGACGGCCATGGCCTGGTAGCCAATGATCTCTTCGGAATCTTCGATCCCGTCTATGATCACAGCATTCCCCAGCGAGTACAGGACATTGACCAGGCGAAGCACCTTCTAAAGAAGGCGGGACAGGAAGACCTGACCGTAACTCTCACGACTGCCGCAGTAGCTGCCGGCGCTGTGAACCAATGTCAGGTGTTTCAGGAGCAGGCAAAAGCCGCTGGCGCCACCATTAATTTGCAGACCGTCCAGACCTCCGAACTCTACGGCCCGAACTACCTCAGTTGGCACTTCAGTGTTGACACCTGGGGCTACGCTTCCTATTTTCCTCAGGCGCGATTCTCCAACATTCCGCCGCCCATTCTCAATGAGTGTCACTTCAACGATCCCGCGTATACGAAGCTGTTCCTTGAAGCCATGAAGACAGTTGACCCCACAAAGTTGACCGATCTCGCTCATGAGATGCAAATGATTGAATATAACAGCGGAGGTTACATAATCCCCATCAACTATCCAATCATCGACGTCGTCACCGACCGAGTGAAGGGGGCGGAGCCGTCGGAGTGCGGCCTCTCCTTCAACTTTTTCCAGCAATTCAAGTCCATGTGGTTTGCGTGAGCAGAGAAGCCCAGCCGACTTACGCTGTCGTTAAGTTTTGAACTGGAGGGCTTCGGCTCCCCTTGGACGAGGGGGCGCGTAGCTCGGAGGAGATGATGACCATGGCCAGCTTGACGGGAAGAAAAGCGCTGGTGACCGGTGCTTCTAGTGGTATTGGCCGAGCGATCGCCCGGGCATTTGCGGAGAATGGTGCCGCGGTGGCTGTCGGAGGTCGCGATTCTGATCGCGTGCAACGGACTTGCCAGGAGGTAGAAGGAGTTGGAGCTTTGGCAGTTGCGGTCTTAGGTGACGTATCTGACGTGGCTCAGGCTGAACGTGTAGTAGATGAGGCAGCGTCGGGGCTCGGTGGTCTGGATATCGTGGTCAACAATGCCGGCATCGATGTTGGTGACTGGTGCAAAGTCCATGAGTGGCCAGTGGACAGCTTCGACGAAGTTATCGCGGTGAACCTTCGCGGCCCGTTCCTGGTATCGAAGTACGCGATTCCTCACCTGTTGAAGAATGACAGGAGCTCAATGCTTCACATCAGCTCGGTGTGCGCCATCACAGTATGGGAAGGCGATTGCGCGTATGACATGTCGAAGGCGGCGCTGAACATGCTGTCGGACCATATTGCCGTCGAGTACGGAGCACAAGGAATCGTCTCGACCACCCTGATGCCGGGCGTCATTCGAACAGAACTTCACGAGCGGGTTATGGAGGATATGGGGGATGGCCGCGCCTTTGAGCGAGAGCTGGTCGGGCGGCACCCGATTGGGCGGTTCGGTACCGTGGAGGAAGTCGCCGACGCTGCGGTCTTTCTGTGCTCCAACCAGGCGCCATTTCTCACCGGCGCGAACATTTCAATCGACGGTGGATACAGCCGAGTGTGATGATGATCAGGGCCCGAATGGTAAACTCGGTACTTGGCTGAGAAGAGGGCTAACCGAATGCGGACGAAGCCGCTGATCGATCGCGGCGGAGAGGAACGGAGCCGAGTTCCTGCCATTCAGCGTGCTGGAGCCGTGTTCGATGCCCTCATGGAAGGCCAGGGTGCGCCGATGAGCGTCACGGACCTTGCCCGCCAGCTTGGAGTGCCGAAGTCGTCGATGCTCAACCTTTGCAATGCCTTGGTTGGAGAGAGACTGCTGCGCCGAATCGACGGTGTGTACAGCTTGGGTCCGAAGTTGGCTGGTCTCGGGGCGGTGTACTTGTCGAGTATCGAGCTCGTGCGGGAGTTCCAGGAGGTATGTGGCGAGCGCACGGAAATTGAGGGGACGATCAAGCTCGCGATGCTCGGTGATCACGGTGACATCATCTACCTTTCCCGTCATGACTCGACTCGTCCTGCCCGCCTGGTACTTGACGTCCGAGTGCAGCAGCCCGCGCATTGCACGGCCTCCGGAAAGGCAATGCTGGCTTGCCTCGACGAGGCGAACTTCGATGCCTGGATCGGGAGTCGTACGGAGTTGGCGCGCTTGACGCCGCACGGAATCTCCGACGTCGAGCTTCTTCGGAAGGCGATGACTGACGTGCGGCGGGATGGCTACTCGATTGATGACGAGGAGTGTATTGAGGGCGTTTTCTGCGTAGGAACGGCAATTGCGAACAGGCGTGATCAATCGAACACGTTGGGTTTGAGCGTCGCATTGCTCAAGCAACACGCGAGCGAGAAGCTCGTGCTCAAGCTCGCGGCGGCAATTCGGCGTCTTGCTGCAGACCTTGCGGAACGCCTTGGTGACGGTTACCTGGTTCTCGAAAGGTTGGGCGAGGAGGAGACGGCGCGGGCGCCGTCCCGGCGAGAGAGGCGAAGGTGATCCCCTCTACCATAGGCGTGGCTTGATGCGTATTCGAGCAGCCCTGTTCACTGAAGTGGATCGACCCTTGCAGCTCGAAGAAGTCAAGCTCGATGCTCCTCGCCGGGACGAGGTCCTGGTGCGACTTCATTCGTCGGGCATCTGCCGAAGCGATCTGTCGATCATCGACGGTAAGTGGCCAGCTGCGCTGCCCATGGTGCTCGGTCACGAAGGGGCAGGAGTGATCATCGAAGTTGGTACTGGCGTCGACACGAGTCGGCTGGGCGAGCATGTTGTACTGACTTTCGCCCCGCCTTGTGGTCGATGCAGGCACTGCCTGGCTGGCCGGGCAAATCTGTGTGCGGTTGCGGCCTCCTGTTATGACCGGGGCTGTCTGGTCGACGGGACCACAAGGTTGCGATGGCGGGGGGGCGATGTTCACCATCTCGGGTTGGTGTCCTCGTTCGCATCCCATGCGGTTGTCCCGGCAGCCGGCGCGATCCCCATTACAAAGGAGCTGGATCTGTCGCTGGCGTGTCTGCTGGGATGCGGCGTAACTACTGGTGTGATGGCGGTGACCAACAGGGCAGGAGTACGCCCTGGGGAAGCGGTGGCCGTGTTCGCTTGTGGCGGCGTTGGCTTGTCTGCGATTCTCGGCGCGCGTCTCGTCTCGGCTTACCCGATAATCGCCGTGGATCCGGTGAAGTTCAAGCGGGAGTTGGCTTTGTCGATGGGGGCCACCCATGCCATTGATCCACTGAGCAGCAACGCGGCCGAGGCGATCCGGGCGGTGGTACCCGAGGGCGTGGATTACGCATTCGAGGCATTGGGTTCGCCCGTGGTTGCCAGGGAGGCATTTGCATCTGTTCGCGACGGCGGGACGACCGTGTTGATCGGCCAGCCGGCGATGAACGTAGAGGCGGGCTTCCCCGTGTATGACATGACGCAGTTCGAGCACACCGTACTGGGAACGAACTTGGGCGGTGCGAATCCGCTGCTCCATGTCCCCGCTCTTGCAGTTCTCGCCTCGAAAGGTCTACTGGACATCGCACAGTTGGTCACGCACCATTTCGGACTTGAAGATATCAACGAGGCGGTAAAGACGGTTATATCTGGTGAAGCCGGTAGGGTTGTGATCGATCTTTGGGAGAGCGAGACGCTGTAGCACCCGCGACGGACTCATCCGAAGCAGGACTGATGGCTGGACTTCTCAAGATTGGCAATGGCGGTAGCGCGAAAATGGAGCCAGAGGCACGGTGAGCGATCTACCTACCAGGAGATGGGTTGAACCCTCCTATTGTCTAGTCGGGCGAACCCGGCGCGACTCGGCGGCAGATGCTGATGGCTGACCTCGACGGGCTCGTCGCGGCGGTTACCGGCGCCTCGTCGGGCATCGGGCTGGCGACAGTTGCGACGCTGCGAGGGCGGGGAGCGAACGTGGCTGCGATCGATCGGGAGCCGTTCCCCCATGCCGACGGGACCTTGTCGTTGGTTGCCGACGTCACGGACCAGTCGTCGGTCGACGACGCCATAAGCACGAGCCTCTCCACGTTCGGGCGCTTGGACATCGTCGTGAACAGCGCGGGAATCGGGGCGGTCGGGTCGGTCGAGGACAACCCAGACGAGGAGTGGCACGCCGTCTTCGATGTCAACGTGCTGGGGATCGTCCGCGTTGTGCGCGCTTGCCTTCCTGAACTTCGCCGATCGCCCCATGGCACGGTCGTCAATGTGTCGTCTGTGGCCGCTACTTCCGGCCTTCTCCAGCGGACCTGTTACAGCGCCAGCAAGGGGGCGGTGCTCTCTCTTACCCTGGCCATGGCGGCCGACCTGCTGGCGGAGCGTATTCGCGTCAACTGCGTGACTCCGGGGACGATCGACACTCCGTGGGTGGGTCGGCTTCTCGCGGGGGCTGTTGACCCCGAGAGATCCAGGGCCGCACTTGAGCAACGGCAGCCGATGGGTCGGCTTGGGCTGGCCGAGGAGGTCGCTTCGGCCATCGCCTTCCTTGCCAGTCCAACATCGAGTTTCGTCACCGGTATCGCATTGCCCGTGGATGGCGGAATGTCGGGGCTGCGCGCGGGGTCCCCGGCGGCGAACGGTAGCTAGTCAGTGCCGCGTCAGGCAATGTTTGCGGTGTCCCACACTCATGCCACGCTTGACAACCGGGAGATGATCGCCGCCGCGCACTCCTCCGGTGTCGTGTTGCCAGTATCGACGACTACGTCGTAATCGACACCTTCATGGACGACGAGAGCTTGAGACTCGGCCATGCCAGGCACCCGATCCGCCCGCGAAGCCTCCCTTGATGCTGCCATGTGGCCGTCGCACAACACGCCGACCCAGAGCACCTCAAGTCCACCAAGGGTTGCCCGTAGCCTTTCTTGGCTTCGTGCTCCGCCGAGGAACACCTCATCCAGAATGACGCCGGTCCCGCTCGCTGCCATTGCCGCAATGCCGATGTACCAGGATCCTTCAAGCTGCCGCCAGCCAGGGCCGATTTCCACCTCGCCATGCTCTCCCAACCGCAGTAGCGACCCATCTGCGATCCGATCTTGGGGCATCGCATTGATCAGGCCGTCGACACCTATTACCAACCAAGGAGAGGTCAACCCATTTTGGAGGCAGCGGGCGATCGTTGATTTCCCGGAGGAAGATCCGCCGTTCAGGACGATGACCTGGGTGCCCACTTTTGCAAGGTACCACTGCCACCTATCGGCTAAGCCGCCTGTGCCCGTGGAACGTCGCAAACGTTGGCTGACACGGACGGCAGCCGGGAGGCTCGTGCCGCCTCGCTAGAACTTCCCGTAGCGAACATAGGCCTGCTCAGGTTCGGTGCCCTCGAGAATCGCCGTGCGCACCTTGTTCTCCACGGCTGCGGCCGCCTCGGCTGCATCGATGACGTCGACTACGTGCTCTCCCGGGATCACGACGATTCCGTCTTGGTCCCCGAGTAGATAGTCGCCTGTGGTTATCCTCACGGCCCCGATCGTCACGGTGCCGCCGAGCTCGGATGTCAGCCAACGGCCGACGATATCGCGAGGGGTCCTGAATCGGCAGAAGACGGCAAAACCCAGCTCGCGAATGAATTGCGTATCGCGACAGCCACCATCGACGACATAGCCGCGCACGCCGCGCATCTTGAGGGCTTGCGCAGATAGCTCGCCGAGGAGGGCAATCTCGTCGTTATTCGGCTCGCACACGACGACGGAGCCCGCAGGAGCCCGGGAGAGCATGCGCGTCCAGTCCAGGAGCGTCTCGTGGGCGTCAGCCGCGTCGACAAGTGAGCCGCGCACGGTCCACGCGGGACCGGCCAACCGAAGATTGGGATCGAGTGCCTGCAGGTCGGGCGGTAGCACGCCGGCGTCGAGGCCCAGTGAACGCATGACGTCGAACACGACGCCGCTGTAGAGGCGTCCGAGCCGGTCGGCAAGATGGCTCGTCTCATCTGGCAGGCTGGGCACCTCGGTCACGATTGTCTCCCCCAAGTAGCAGTCACCATGCGCCCAGGGCGGCGGAGATGACTCGACGCCGTGTCTTGGGGTGGATCGAGACGTCGATGCAGTTGAACATTCTCCCAGCGATGGCCTTGGACAGGCCCACCTCGAGCGCAACGTGGTGGAGTCGAGTTCCGCCCAGCCTCTGAGATGACGCTGGCGTCCTCGGAGCGCCTCACGGCAGCGTCGGATAGGCAGCGGCCGCCCCGGCGTTTCCGGCTGGAGCGATGCTCACGTGCCAACCGCCGAGATTTGCGATCACGAGCTGGTCGAGGTCTTCGCCAGCGAACGCGAGGCTGGTCGGCTGATTGAGAAGGACACCCTGCGGATCCTCGACGGCGATCTCGTAACCTCCATCCGGAAAAATGCGGTAGATCCGATCAGGTCGATAGCACGAGACGAAGATCTCTTCTGCATCTGCTGTCACGGCGATCCCGTCTGGCACGGTTCCCGGGAGCATGGCAACGACCTCCCTCGGTCCGGCCAGACCGTCGTGCCCAATCGGTATCTTGCAGACTCCTGGAAGCGTGCTCTCGATCACGAGCAATGCATCGCCGAAAGCATCCAAGCAGAGCTGATTGGGGAAGTGGCGTGCCTCTCGGCTCCACACCGTCGTCTCCCCGCCCGGTGCGACCCGAAAGATGCATCCGTCCTGGGCGTCCCAATCCCCTGAATCCGTGACATAAAGGTTCCCGTTCGCGTCGAACACGGGATAATTCGGCGCCCGCATCGGCACGTCGCTCGAACCGCTCGAGTAGACGCTCACGGTGTCGTCCGAGGGATCGAATCGGACGACCTCCTTCCGGCTCATGTCGCATGCGTACAGGCGGCCTGCTCGGTCAAGAGCGAGCCCGAGCACGAAGCCCGAGGTGGACGCGACATCCCGAAAGCTGCCGTCGAGCCCGATGGCGTACAGCTGCCCCGCTTCGCCTCCTGCCCAGAGCTGACCGTCCGGCCCCAGCGCCACGCCCTCGGGATGATCAAGGCCCTCGACGAGCGTGCGGACCTCAAGGGCGGGACGGCTCATGTGCTCCTCCTAAATCGGTGACTGACGCCGCCCATCTTGTCAGCAGGGACTTGGCCGAGGTCCGCTGAGCGCCCACCGTCGTGTCTCGCGTGCGGCCCGAGGTCGAGAACCGGTGCCGCTTCGACTGCGACCAGACGCGCGTCAGGCAGCAGTCGCGCGATTTACCAGCTCACGAAGGGTTTGTCGTGAGCGTTCCAGAGGTTTCCGAACAACGTAGCGAGAGCTCTCCCTCGCGCCAGGCAGGCTATAGGTTCAGGTCAACGGCGTGAAAGGGGTCTCCGGTGGAAGGCCCCTTCACGCGTCTCACGAGCGCTTTGCTCCACCATCCCCACGCGCGGGCGGCTGACCGCCATATTCGAGTGCTGGAGGCGTGAAGCTGACTCGAAGCTCGCCGAGACCGGCGCCGAACCGCCTCGGACAAGATGAACGGGCGCGACGAGATCTCATCGATGAGTTCGGAACATGCTCTACGTCAAGACCGGGGAGGACCGAAGAGGGAGACGAGCTGATGACGCAGGACGAGCCCACGAGTGTGGCGGTATCGAGGCGAATCGAGGCTGGAGCGAGCGAGATCTTTCAGATTCTGGCTGATCCGCGCCGACACACTGAGATCGACGGTTCCGGGATGTTGCGGGGGGCAATTACGGACACGGTCGTGTCTGGTCTCGGTGAGGCCTTTGCGATGAAGATGCACTACGAGCAATTCGGCGACTACGAGATGAACAACCGCGTCGTCGAGTACGAGCTGGACCGGCGCATCAGCTGGGAGCCCGAGCGGCGCGACGTAGAGGAGTCCAGCTGGCACCACCGTTGGGGCTACGAACTGACGCCCGATGGTGCCGGTGTGACTCTCGTGACTGAGACCTTCGATTGCTCTCGAGCTCCAGCAGAAGGGCGCAAAGCGGTGAGGAACGGCGCGGCTTGGATCGAGAGCATGACCGCCACGCTCGAGCATCTGGATCAGCTCTGTACCGGAGAAGTGGGATCGGAGCCGGCGAATGCAACCAGCTGAAGAGGCTACGTGGCCCAGGGACATCGGGGCAATCACCTTGTTCGTCGAGGACCTGCAACGATCAAAGCAGTTCTACGCGGACGTGTTCGACGTGCCAATGGTCTATGAGGACGCCAGCTCGGCCGTCTTCAAATTCAGTACGGCCATGATCAACCTGCTGGTGACGACCGCAGCGCACAGCTTGATCGAGCCGGCGGGGTTGCCGGTAGCGATGCCGGATCGCGCCTGCAGCTCTCGATCTTCGTGGATGACGTCGATGCCGTCTGCAACGAGCTCACCGGCCGGGGAGTCGACCTCATCAACGGGCCGATGGACCGGGAGTGGGGTATGCGCACCGCCTGCTTCGCCGACCCTGCCGGCCATATCTGGGAGGTCGCGCAGGAGCTGCAGCAGTAGAGCATTCTGCACATCCTCCCTGTTCGGCAACGAGCGACGGTCGGAGCCTGGGCGTCAAGTCCAAGGTCGGATACAAAACGGGGGTTGCCGCCGACGAGGCGAGCTAAAGGTCGCCTTGTTCAGGGTGGCTTCCACCTGGCCGCGCCCCGTCAACTCCAACCGGCCGCCCCGGCCACGCACATAGTGGTGGAGAAACGGGTAGGAATTGCTTCAGGAGCTTCGTCGGCATCTGCCGCCTGCGAGGCAATAGTGGCTCCGGCGGCGCCTTCAGGCTTCCGGTGAGAGTTTGCGGTAACGGCCCTGGTAACGGACAAGCGGTTGCCCGACATTTGCGACGATCTCGACCGCTTCGATGCGCCCTCGCACGAGCATCTGGAAGCCGAGCTCTTCAGATCCACCGAGGCGACAACCGAGAGTGTGGCGAAGGCCGCGGATGACCGGCCCGAACTCGCCGTCCACCGTGTCGACCTCGCTGATGGGATCGACCGGATAGGCGCCGGCGAACATTCCGGCGAGTCGTTGATCGGCCGCCTCGAGCACGTGGACTACGAAGCTTCCTCGCTCGACGAGACGGTCAAAGAGTTCCGACAGCGGATCGAGAAGGCCAAGCACCTCGGCGGGGTCGCCTTCGGCAACGAGCAGCGACGAGACCGTCATGCCGGCTCGCTGGTCTTTTGAGCCAGCCGTCCAGATCGTCACCGGGGCGACGAGGCGCCCTCGAAATCGTCGGTCCAGGCGTCGGTCTTCCGGAGGTGTCGCAAGGGGGTCGTCGGGGCTCCCGATGGTCGATGCCGTACGCCGGGGTACCTCCCGGGACCGGTCGGGAAGATCTGCCACGGTCCTGGTCTACCCGAAATGAGAACGATCGACCCGGCTGGGAGTCCGCTCGCGCACGGACCTCAGATCCACGATCCGGACCTCACCTCGGTGCCTTAGCACGGACCCTGAGTCGGAACTGGTGCGATGATTGCGAAGTGACTACCCGGTACATTCCTCAGCCGTCCGCCTGGCCCATCAACGTCGACCTCTTCAGCGATACGGTGACCCGCCCGAGCGACGCCATGCGCCGTGCCATGTCGACAGCCCCGGTAGGCGACGAGCAGAAGGGCGAGGACCCGAGCGTCAACGCGCTGACCGAGACGGTCGCAGACCTGCTCGGCAAGGAGACTGCGGTCTTTCTGCCTTCTGGCACGATGTGCAACCAGATCGCATTGGCGCTGCACTGCCGTCCCGGCGACGAGTTCTACTGCGATCGAACCGCTCATCCACTGCACGCTGAGGCGGGCGGGGCGGCAGCTCTCGCCGGAGCTCAGCCGCGGGCCATCGATGGCAAGCGGGGCGTCTACACCGCCGAACAGTTGACCGAAGCGCTGTCGCCGCTGACGCGGTACGCACCTCGGCCGCGCCTTGCCTGGATCGAGCAGACCGCCAATCTCGCCGGGGGCACAATCTGGCGGGCCGAGGACATCAAAGAGGTCATGGAGGTGGCGTCGGAGCACGGTCTCCTCAGCCACCTGGACGGCGCGCGTCTGTTCAACGCGACAGTTGCAACCGGTGAGCCACCCTCCTCAGCCTGCGCTCCGTTCGACAGCGCATGGATCGATTTCTCGAAGGGCCTTGGCGCGCCGATCGGCGCCGCGTTGGTCGGTGACGAGGACTTCATCGACGAAGCCTGGAGACTGAAACAGCGTCTCGGCGGATCGATGCGGCAGGCCGGGGTGGTCGCCGCAGCCGCCAGCTACGCCTTGGCCCATAACGTCGAGCGGCTCGCCGATGACCACGTTCGTGCCCGCAGGTTGGCGGAAGGCATATCGGAGTTGCGTTGCATCGACCTCGATCCAAACGACGTCGAGACGAATATCGTCGTGTTCGGCGTGAAGTGGCCGGATGGACCCAGCTCCTTCCTCGACCACCTCGTATCGCAGTTCGGCGTTCGGGGCAGCCTCGCTGGATCGATCCATGCCCGGTTCGTCACCCACCTCGACATCACGGATTCGGACATCGACACGGCGATTGCGGCCGTGCGTGCCATGTCGAAGGAGATCTGACCTCGGGTGACACGGACCTCGTTCTCGCCCGCCCGCCGGCCGCTCGACGAAGCAGTTCTCAGGGCGCTAGACGGTCCCGAGCCGCGGCCGTGCTGGCGAGCCGTCCCCCGAGGCTCTCCACGACTTCCTTCGCACGCCGAACAAGATCGGCGTTGGAGGCGAGCACGCCTCGGGATAGGTAGAGATTGTCCTCCAGGCCGACGCGGAGATTGCCGTCGAGCAGCATCGCCTGGGCGACCATCGGCATCTCCATCCTGCCGATCGCGAAACCGCTCCAGTGCGAGTCGTCCGGCAGCTGCTCCAGCATCGCCTGCATGGCTTGTGGAGTGGCCGGGGCGCCATAGCTGAGGCCGAGGCAGATCTGGAACAGCGCTGGCGCGTCGATGAGGCCTTCGGTGATCAGTCGCTTGGCCAGCTCGATGTGTCCGAGCTCGAAGACCTCGAGCTCGGGCCGCACGCCGAGCTCCTTGATGCGCTTGGCACTCGCCCGTAGGTACGACGGCGTCATGACAAACAGCATCGAGTCGTCGTCGAAGTTCATGCTGCCGCAGTCGAGTGAGCAGATGTCCGGGTGCAGCTCCGCCACGTGCACGAGCCGCTCCATCGGACCGACGCAATCGGTGCCGGGAGCAGGAGTGTCGTTCATGCCGTCGGCACCGATGACGAGATCGCCACCCATGCCAGTGGTCAAGTTGATGAGGACGTCGGTGTTGGCGTCGCGGATCCGTTCGACGACCTCCCGGAAGTACTCCGGGCGGCGGCTGCCCTTTCCTGTCTCGGGCTCACGGACGTGGATGTGGACGATCGCCGCTCCGGCCTTCGCGGCATCCATTGCCGCCTCTGCGATCTGGGCGGGAGTCACGGGCAGATCGGGATGTTTTCCGAACGTGTCACCCGCACCGGTCACGGCGCAGGTCAGAAACGGCTCCCAGTTCACGGCGTCCCCTCTTGGCTTCTGCGGTTCGAATCGGCTTGCAACGGTGGCAGCAGCATAGCTTCTCGCAAAAGCGACGTCACTCTCTTGACGCTCCGAAAACGAGGGGCGATAATGCCGCTGGAGCGTACGGGCGCGCCGTCGCTTGGGGATGGGAGAAGAGATGGCGCTGGAGTTCAGCATCCACGAGATCACGATCGCGGTGAACGACATCGACGCCGCCGCGAGCCACTTGAGCGCCGCCCTCAATGGAGAGGCAGACCCGGTGCAAGAGTTCCCGCAAGAAGGGTTCGAGCTGCACATGGGCGGTGTCTGGATCGGCGATTTCCATATCGCCATGGTCCACGATCCCTCCGGTGCTGGCCCCGTCGCGCGGTTCCTCGAACGGCGGGGGGAGGGGGTTTACGAGGTCAACGTGAGAACCAACGATCTTCCCGCCGCGATCGAGTCCATGAAGAGCCAAGGGGTCCGCTTCATCAACGAGGAGCCAAGGGTCCTGCGCAACTACGACGCGGGTCACGGCAAGGTGCTCTCGGAGCTGCGAGTTGCCTTCGCCGACCCGAGGAGTACCCACGGCGTCCTCATCGAGGTCGCGGAATGGGTGGAATGATCCGCGCCGGCGTGGCTCCCTCGAACTCGGCCCGCGGGCGATGAGCAGCACAAAGGAGGTGCGGCCAGGCGTGTGGTTTCAAGGTGGCCTCAACGTCGGGGCGACCGCGGACCTTGCCGAGGCGGCCGAAGCCGCTGGAGTCGATGCCGTTTGGGTCGCGGAAGGCCCCGTGGCCCGCGACGCCTTTGTCACGCTCAGCGCCATCGCTGCCGTGACGAGCCGGGTCGACCTCGCCACTGGTGTGGTGAACCCTTTCACCCGCCACCCCGCTCAGCTTGCCGCAAGCTTCGCAACCCTCGACGAGCTTTCCGGTGGGCGAGCCGTGTGCGGGGTCGGGATTGGCACGCGTGACTTCCTCATCCCGCTCGGGGCCGACGTCTCCAAGCCACTCGCCGCCGCGCGGGAGATGGTCTCGATCATGCGCCGCCTGCTTGCCCGCGAGTCTGTCGACCACGACGGTGTGAAGTTCCGTCTCGACCAGGTGCGCCTCGGATTCCGCCCGGTACGGGAGAAACCACCGATCTACCTCGCGGCGACCGGCCCGAAGATGTGCGGACTCGCCGGCGAGGTCGCGGACGGCATCTACCTCATGTACGGGACAGGCGAGTATGTGCAGAGTTCGCTGCGCTTGGCACACGCTGCCCGCGCGGGCGACGGCCGATTCGCCGTGGCGAGCCCCATCCTGATGGCGGTCGAGGAGCAGGGCGACGCAGCCAGGGCGGGGCTCAGGATCGGCATCGGACTGATGCTGACCGAGCCGAACGGCGAGTTCATGCTCGAGGCGAACGGCATCGATCCCGTCCACGCCCAGCGGATCCGCGATGGCCTCGCCGCGGGCGGTGTCAAGGCGCTCACCAGTGCGGTCGACGAGTCGATCGTGGAGCGCCTCACGATCTGCGGTACCCACGGCGAGTGCGTCGAGCGACTCGAACGAGCTGTCTCCTGGGGTATCAACGAGCCGCAGCTACTCCTCTCAGGCGGCGATCCTTCGCCGCTGCTGCGCGTGCTCGCCGACCTCGAGCGGCGCGCGGGGTGAGTGCCGGCGACGAGCGCGACTGGCAAGGCGATGTCGTCGAGCAGAGCCGGCGTTTGGCTTCGGAGTTCACCCTCGACTACTGGCTGGAGAAGGACGAGGCGCCTGCCTACCCTTCCGAATTCATAAAGGCGTTCGCCGACGCCGGTTGGATGGGCGTCATCATCCCCACGGAATATGGTGGCCTCGGGCTCGGCATCACAGAGGCGGGACTGCTCCTGCGGGAGGTCGCCGCGTCGGGTGCGGGGACGAGCGGCGCTTCGGCGATTCACTTCTATGTGTTCCCGATCTCTCCGATCATCCGCCACGGTTCGCCCGAGATGAGGGCGGAGTTCCTTCCGCAGGTGGCGAGGGGCGAGTTGCTCACGGCCTTCGGCGTGACCGAGCCCAGCGCCGGGACGGACACCTCGAGAATCACCACCCGTGCCGTCCGCACCGACGGCGGATGGCTAATCAACGGCCAGAAGGTGTGGACCACGAACGCCCAGAACGCCTCGCACATCTTGCTGTTGACCCGCACGTCGCCCCGCCGCGACGCCCGGCCGCTCGACGGCATGACGCTGTTCTTCGTCCCGCTCGACCGCAGCCGCTGCACCGTCCGGCCGATCAAGAAGCTGGGAAGGGCGGCGATTGACTCGAATGAGGTCTTCATCAACGACCTGGCTGCTCGCGACGAGGACATCGTCGGCGAGGAGGGCCAGGGTTTCTTCCACCTGCTCGACGGGCTGAACCCCGAGCGCATCGTGATCGCGATGGAGTCGGTCGGAATCGGGCAGGCGGCCCTGCGCCTCGCGAGTGACTACGCCCGCCAACGGGTGGTGTTCGACCGCCCGATCGGGAGCTTCCAGGCCGTGGCCCACCCGTTGGCCGATTGCTGGGCCCACTTGCAGGCAGCAGAGCTCTTGGCGCTCAAGGCGGCCGGCCTTTACGACTCCGGCGTCGGCTGTGGAGCAGAGGCAAACGCAGCCAAATACCTCGCCGCCGACGCGGCGTTCCGGGCGTGCGACGCGGCGCTTCAGACCCACGGTGGCTTCGGCTACGCGAAGGAGTACCACATCGAGCGGCTGTGGCGCGAGTCGAGGCTATTCCGCCTCGCGCCGATCTCGCAGGAGATGGTGCTGAACTACCTGAGCGAGCACGTTCTTGGACTACCGAAGTCGTACTGAGGGAATCGGCGGGCTGTTCCGCCGGCGACGGGCGCGGTCGAGTCGACCGATTCGGCGGGCACGACAGCGAGGACAGCGAAGTCAGCGCCCTTTCCACATCGGGTCGCGCTTCTCCGCGAAGGCGAGCGCTCCCTCGACCATGTCCTCGCTCGAGTAGAGCGCAGCAACGGCCTTCAACCGCCCGCTGTTGACCTCGTCGAAGGCCTGCTGCACCGTCAACTGCTCGGTTTCGCGCAACGTCTCCTTGATGGCGGGATACAGCAGAGGCGGTCCGTTCGCGAGGAGGTCGGCGAGCTCGCGGGCGGTGGTCATCAGCTGGTCGGCCGGAACGACGTCGCGCAACAGGCCCCACTGCTTCGCCTCGCCCGCCTCCATCCATCGCCCGGTCATCAGGAGGTCGACGGCTACGTGATACGGGATCCGGCGCCGGAGCTTGATCGTCGCGGCATCCGCGAGAATTCCGGCTCGCAGCTCTGGCAGCGAGAAGCGGGCATGCTCCGCCGCGACGATGAGGTCGGCCGCGAGCGCGAGCTCGAAGCCACCGCCGAGCGCCATCCCGTTCACCGCCGCGATAACCGGTTTGTTCAGGCCGGGGAGCTCCTGAAGGCCACCCCAACCGCCCGGGCCGAAGTTCGTGTCGAACTCTCCCGCCCCAGCGCTCTCCTTCAGGTCCCATCCCGCGCAGAAGAAGCGATCGCCCGCAGCGGTGAGGATGGCGACCCTGTAGTCGGGATCGTCCCGGAACTCGACGAAGATCTCGCTCATGGCCCGGCTGGTGGGTCCGTCGATCGCGTTGGCCTTCGGTTTGTCCAGCGTGACCTCGAGCACGTGGCCCCGGGCTTCGATATGGACATTGCTCATGAGCGACCACCTCCTCCTTTCTCCTGATGGCTACCGCGCTCGCCGCGCTCGGCGCCAGTCGACGCAGCTGCGCGCTCCGGCGACTCGGGCACCGTTTGCCTTGCCCGGAGCCTCAAGAGTGCGTCGACGGCAAGGCAGCCGTCTTCGCCGACGAGAACTGGATTGACGTCGAGCTCTGCGAACGTGTCGGCATAGATGGACGCCAACGCCGACACGCGGCTCGCCATGTCGTAGAGACTCTGGATGGCCATGCCATGAGGCCCGAAGCGCGCCGCCAGCGTGCGGCTGATGTGCAGATCCGCCATGGCGAACCGCACCTCGTCGGGCGACACCGGGGCGAGAAGGTAACAGCGGTCCGTCGAGGATTCGATCAGTGTGCCGCCAGCACCCACCACGAGCGTCGGGCCGAACTGGCCGGCCACGATGCCGAGGGCGACCTCGATTCCGCTCGCCATCGACGCGACGACCACCTTGGGACCCAGCGCATCCGCGAGCTCGCGGTAGGCCGTCGTCAGGCCGTCCTCGCCGGCGATGTTGAGGCGGACTCCGCCCATGGCGGCCTTGTGGGCGATCCCTTCGTCGGTCTTCAGCACGACCGGAAAGCCAAGCTCCCGCGCCGCCGCCAGAGCGGCAGCGAGGTCGACAGCGCGAAGTGTCGGGACCGTAGGCACTCCGAAGTCCGCCAGGAGGGCCAGGGCGTCTGCCTCGTTCAGCGTCGAGAGCTCGTCCAGCCGGTCCTGCCACGAGTCGATGGCCCCGCGTCCTTCGCCCGAGATGTCCTCGCCGGCGCCCGGTCGCCAGCGCTGGAGTCCACGAAACTCGCGGCCGGCGAACGCATGCCGGGCTGCCAACAGGGCGTTGCGCATGCCGTCGAGGACGGGGATCCCGCCGTCCGACAGCCGCATCATGAGCTCTGGGTACACCTGGCGGCTCGTATAGGTGGCGGCGATGATCGGCGCGGAGGTGCGGCGGGCCGCGCCGAGACAGGCGTCGGCGACGTTCACGGCGAAGCCGGCGCTCCCGGATTCTCCGTAGGTGGTGAAGGCCATCACGGCGGCGGTGCCGTCGTTCTCGGCGAGCGCCGTCACGAGCTCCTCGGTGTGGGCGTGACGGTCGGCGTCCCCGACCCAGAAGTCGAGCACACTGTCGGCCAGACCTTCATAACCCAGGACCGCGTCGACCCGCCGCCTTGTCTCGTCATCGAGGGCGGCGAGCGGCACCCCCAGCTCTTCGGCGAAGTCGAGGAACTGGGCGAGGCCGCCACCAGAGTCCATCACTGCCGCGAGGCCGCCCGGCTTGAGCCGTGGGTGCATCCCCAACAGCGCCAGCGTCGTCCACCATTCGTCGTTCGTGTCGACCCTGGCCACGCCGTGACGGCGGAAGAGGCCCTCGAGCGACGCGCGGTCGCCGGCCAGGCGACCCGCATGGGTCATCATCTGCGCCCGCGAGCGCTCCGTGCGGCCGGCGTACAGGGCGACGACCGGCACCTCCCTTGCTGCCGCAGCGGCAAGGGCGTCGGCGAAGCCTTCCGGGTTCCGTACCGTTTCCACGTACAGCCCGATGACCCGTGTCGCTTCGAGCTCCAGGGCGTAACCGATGAGGTCGTCCAACGCCAATGCCGACTCGAGCCCGCTGTGCGCCGTGAAGCTGAAGCGAAGACGGGGGTCGTTCGTCGTCGCCTCCCAGAACACCGTCCCCGACTGGGAGATGACCGCAACCGCTCCGGACCTGACCTGATCAGGCAGCGCCCAGGTGGCCGCGGTTCTGCTCACAAAATCGACAAAACCGAGCGAGTCCGGGCCGAGCAGGGGCACACCGGCTTCACTGGCGCGCGACCCAACCCGCTCAAGCCATCCGGCCCGGGAAGCATCGGCCTTTGGCGCGCCGAAGATGAGCAGCGACCTCGCACCGCAGTCGATGGCTTCGTCGACTTCGGCTTCGATCCTGTCCGTCCCGCTCGCGATGATGGCCAGGTCGACAGCGGGGACGTCCTTGAGCCGAGGCGCGCAGCCATAGCCGAGGATCTCTTCGTATCGGGGGGTGATCGGGTAGACGGTCTTCTCCGGATCGACCTTCTTCAAGGCGGCGAGCACCTGGTGGCCCGGCCGGCCGGGACGGTTGCTCGCGCCGAACACGGCAATGCTGGTGGGCGCGAAGAGCGGGGAGAGCACCGGCGAAGGGGCTCGAGCGGTCATGTTCCGGCTGTGACGCCGCGACCGGGCTGTTCGCGACCTGTGTCAGACGGAGCTTGGACCGCGGCCCTCGCCCGCATGATGGCGACCAGGCTCCGGTCGCGCTCGTCGACGAGCTCATCGACCGACCGGCCGGCGGCTTCCCGTTCGCATCCGTCAATCAGGCGTTGCTTTAACTCGTCGGTGAGCTCGGGAGCCCGCAGCCTCGTCCACGGCTCTGCCAACGTGGGCCCGAAGTGGTCCAGCACATGGGCGATGCCGCCCGGCCCGCCGGCGAGGTGGAAGTTCATGATCGGTCCGGTGATCGCCCAGCGCAGACCGGGGCCCTGCCGGATACTGAGATCAATCTGCTCGACCGTGGCCTCGCCGGCCCCGATCATGTAGAGCGCCTCACGCCACATCGCCTCCTGCAGGCGGCTCGCAATGAAGGCAGGAACCTCCTTCTCCATGCGGATCGGGTCCTTGTCGTGCGATCGGTAGAAGTCGATCGCCCAGTCCACCGTCGAGGGGTCAGTCCGCTCTCCGCCGACGACCTCGACGAGCGGGACGAGATACGGCGGGTTGAACGGGTGGCCGGCCGCGGTGCGCTCGGGCGTTCGGCAACGGGACTGGATCGTCGTCATGCTCATGCCCGACGTGCTGCTGAGCAGCACGGCTCGTTCCGGAGCCGCCTCGTCCATCTCCGCAAAGAGCTGGGCCTTCAGCTCGACCACCTCGGGTGCCGCCTCCTGCACGACCTCTGCGCCGGCGACGGCCTCCTCGAGCGTTGCCACGACTTCGAGCCGGTCAAGGGAGGCGCCGGCTCGGAGTCCCAGGTCCTGCATCAATGGCCAGGTGGCCACGACGGTCGGCCGGACCCGCTCCCGTGCCGCAGGAGACGGGTCCCAGACCCGCACGTCGAGACCCATTCGCAGGTAGTGGAGGACCCACCCGGTGCCGATCACTCCTCCGCCCACAACGCTCACATGAACGACCGCCTCGGGCGATCCGGGTTCCGTTGTCACTGGGTTGCATCCTCTCTGTTGTTCAAGGGCGGTACGACGTTGCGGCCACCGGGACCGGTTCGGGCCGGACGCGACCCGTCATCGGGAGCGCGGGAGCCCGAGGACCCGTTCGGCAACGACGCTTCTCAGGATCTCCGAGGTGCCGGCGTAGATCGTCAGCGACCGCGCGTTGAGGTAGCACCGTTCCCAGTAGTCGGCCACGGTCTCGGCAAACCTCGAGCCGTCGGAGGTGGCGAAACGGTCGACACCGAGCCGGGCCACTCGTTGGGCCACCTCCGACCAAGCGAGCTTGATGATCTCGCTCTCCGACGGCGGGGTATCCGAGCCTTCGAGCGCCGTGAGGCAGCGGTGCTGTACCAACCGGACGGCTTGGAGCTGGCACCACAGACGGGCGAGCTCGTCGCGGACGAGCGGATCGTCGGCGGGCGCGACGCCCGTGCCCGGCAGCTCGCGCACGCAGTCGACAAGCCGGTCCATCATGAAACCCAGCTCCCCGATGTCCTCGCACGACTCGATGACGCGCTCGTGGGCGAGGGTCATCACGGCCACGCCCCAGCCTTCGTTGATCGCGCCGAGGACGTTCGCCGCGGGAACTCTCACGTCGGTGAGGAAGACCTCGCCGAACTCGAAGGTGCCGGCGATGTCGCGTATGGGCCGGATCTCGACGCCTTCAGCCTTGGCGTCGACGATGAAGCACGAGATCCCGCGATGACGAGTGGCCTTCGGGTCGGTGCGGGCGAGCACGAAGAGCCAGTCCGCCACCGGTGAGTAGGTCGTCCACGTCTTGGTTCCGTTCAGGATCCACGCGTCCCCCTCGGACACCGCCCGGGTCTTCAAGCCGGCGAGATCCGAGCCGGCGTCCGGCTCGGAGAACCCCTGCGCCCAGATCTCCGTCTCACAGCGGATCGGGTCGAGGAATCGTGCCCGCTGCTCGGAGGTGCCGTAGGTCATGAGCAGCGGGGCGACGAGATCGACGCCGCCGTCGCCGTGCGAGACCCGAGGGTGGGCGCGGATGGCCTCCTCCCTGAAGATGGCGGTGAAGAGATCCGCCGTGCCCTTCCCGCCGAGCTGCTCGGGCCAGTGGGCGACGAGGAGCCCGGTTTCAGCCATCTCGGCCTGCCAGCGCCGCCTGGTCTCGTCGTAGACATCGACTGGGGTGATGAGCGCCAGTCCTCGCTCGGCGGTCGGGAGGCGCTCGTCGATCCAGGCGCACACGCTGCGGCGAAAACAGGCGGCGTCGTCGCTGTCCATCAACTCGACGACACGGGGAGCCTCTCGCCGATCGAGGATCGTCGCGGCCACAATCGCCCGCTGCGACGCGGCGCCCCCTTCGCAGCGGGCGATCCACAGCCCTCGTCGTAAGAACCGGTGCAGGTGGTACTCCCAGGTGAATCCGATCGCTCCGCTCGTCTGGATCGCCGTCTCGACGGTGCGCACCGCCGCCTCTGCGCAGGTCGCTTTGGCCGCCGCCGCCGCCAGATTCGCCGCTGGATCACCCTCCTCGATCGCCCGGAGGGCCCACTCCGCAAGCGCTCGAGCCAGCTCGATCTCCACATAGCGATCGGCCAACGGCCCGGCGACGGCTTGGAAGGCGCCGATGGGCCGCCCGAACTGCTGCCGCTGAGAGGCGTACTCCACGCTGTCTTGAAGGACCCGGTCGGCGACGCCGAGCGCCTCGTAGGCGAGGCAGCACAGCGCCCGTGTTCGAACTCGCGGAAGGATGACAGCGGTCTCTTCTGGTGAGGCAATGCATTCGGCCGGCGTAGCGCGCAACTCGATGGTGTACTCGCGGCGGGTGCCGTCGAATACGTGCATCGGCTCGAGGTCGACCCGCTCGCTCGACAGGTCTGCCAGGTAGAGGCCGACGCCTGCCTCGGAGCGGGCGACTACGACCGCCTCGGTGGCCAGGCCGGCGTCGGGAACGCGGGTCTTTCGTCCGGTGAGCTCCCATCCCCGGGCTCCCGGCATCGCGCGGCAGCTGACCTGGCCGAGGTCCGCAAGCGTCTGCGGTCCTGCCGGCTCCGCCCAGGCCAACGTGAAGGTGGAGCTGCCCTCGACAAGACGGGTGCAGGCAGCTTGATTCGTTTCGAAGCACGCGGCGGCGAGGGCGACGCTCGTGAAGTAGGGAAGCGGGGCCAGCGCCCGTCCGAGCTCCTCGAAGAGGATCAGCTGCTCGGCGAGTCCGAGCCCCTCTGCTGCCGGCGGCAGGGCGATGCTCGTCCACCCCATGTCGCACAACTGCGACCAGAGCTCGCGGTCGAGCCGCTGGCTCGATGCGTCAGCCTGCGCAGCGACCGATGCGAGCGGGACTTTCGCGTCGAGGAACCTCCGAGCGGTCGTTCGGAGCAATTCCCGGACGGACACCGTTGTGAGGCTATCCACGGCCGGCGACGACTGTCAAGAGAGCGACGTCGCTTTCTTGCTAGCTTTAGGATCAGTCGATCGTCATGTCCTCAGGCCCTCCGCAGTCATCCGGTTCGGGCACAGAAAGGTCAGGTCAGCTATGAGGGAGCCTAGAGCGGACTGCCGCAATCCGGGCTGCGACGGCGAGGGCTGCCGCGGCGAGCTCTGCGGCAAAACGATCGACGTGACGGGTCGCGTCGCCATCGTCACCGGCGCTGGTGCCGGGCTGGGCCGCAGCTATGCCCTCGCGCTCGCTGCCCGTGGGGCCAAGGTACTCGTGAACGACCTCGGCGCGTCGGTAGAAGGCGCCGGAAGAGACACCGCGCCGGCGGATGCCGTCGCGGCGGAAATTGTCGATCGAGGCGGAGAGGCAGCCGCCGACTACACCTCGGTGGCTTCGCCGGAGGGAGGAGAGCAGATCGTTCAGCATGCGATCGACCGGTTCGGCAGTGTCGACATCCTCGTCAACAATGCCGGCAACATGCAGCTCTCCTCGTTCGCCAAGTTGGACGTGACGAGCATCAACGACGTCCTTGACGTGCACCTTGGTGGAACCTTCTTCGTCACCAAGCCGGCATACCGCGCGATGATGGAACAGAAGCGGGGTCGCATCATCTTCACCTCCTCGGGTCTCGGCGTCTTCGGCATCTACGGGGCCGGGGTCTACGGGGCGGCGAAGGGTGGCGTCTTCGGATTGCTCAGCATCCTTCGACTCGAGGGGGAGCGCTACGGGATACGCGTCAATGCCGTCGCGCCGATGGCGCGGACGCGTATGTCAGGCGACGACTTGTACTCGGAGATCCCGGCGGACTGGGCGAGTCCCGATCTCGTGGCACCGGTCGTCGCCTACTTCGCGTCGGACGAGTGCCAGGTGAACGGGGAGTTGTGGTCGGTCGGGGCGGGGAGCGTGTCGCGGGTGTTCGTCGGACGAACGGAGGGCTTCTTCAAGCACCCCGAGCGCGAAGGTCCGCTCAGCGCCGAGGACGTCGCCGAGCATCTCGACGCCATCCGCGACACGGCACAGTTCTCCGAGCCACCGAACTGGCTGGCCGAGTGGGGCCTCGTCGTGAAGAAGTTCGGGCTGCCGTGACCCGGCCCGCGACCGCGCCCGCATCTCCGACGCACCGCGGCGCGATGGTACGATCGCCGCTCGGTGCTGAGAATGCGGCGATCACTTCTGCCAGTCGACGGCACGGTCCGCGCGCTCGCGTGATCGGCTTGTGGCCGGCGGTCCGGCCTTCGTTGCCTCCAGCCTTCCGAGTTGGCCGCAGGGTGACCGGCTGATGCCGGCGACTCCCTCCACCTCCAAGGGCTTGCGGACCCGGCGCAAGATCCTCGAAGCAGCGGGACGGGTGTTCGTGCGCGACGGCTACGTCGATGCCCGAATGCTCGACATCGCCACAGAGACCGGGCTGTCCACCGGCGGCCTCTACCGCTATTTCGACAACAAGACCGAGGTGTTCGCGGCGCTCATCGCGGACATCCATGAAGACTTCTTCAAGTACTCGGGCCACACCCGCCCGATCCTGAAGACCGATCCCCTCGCAGCGCTCACAGAAGCCAATCGGGGCTACATCGAGTACTACTACAAAAACCGCCAAGTGATGCGAGTGTTCATCGAGGCCGCCTCGATCGAAGCCCGGTTTCGCGCGATTCTGCGGAGCATGCGGGACCGTCACGTCAAACGCTTCGCCAACACCTTTCGCAGCCTCTACGGGAAGAACGAGGTTCGAGGCGTATCGGTCGACGTCGTCACCGAGGCGATGGCCTGCATGGTCGAGCAGTGTTGCTACGTCTGGTTCGCTCAGGAAGACGACTGCCCTCACCCACCATCGGTCGAGGAAGCGATCGCGGTGACCACCCAGAGCTGGTACGTAATGATGTTCACCGAGTAGGGGGAGGCTCGGAGAAGGGTCGTCGACCACCGCTGGCCGCCCGCCTTTGCTTGTCAGTCACCCGAGGCGAAGACCCCCGAACCAGAGGTGACGACGCCAGTTCCCCCGACCGTGGCCACAAAGTCAAAAAGCGATCTCGCCGTGCGACATCTCACGTCGATCGTGGCCCCCGGATAGACCGGGGCGGTCAGCCTTGCGAAGAGCTGTCTCAGCGATGTGGGGTCGCGGCCGGCCGCAGCGCAGACGGCTCGAGTAACACAGCCCAGTGTGCACAGACCGTGAAGGATCGGCCGGTCGAAGCCGGCCGCGCGCGCCGCGACCGGATCGATGTGGACGGGATGGAGGTCCCCCGTCAGACGGTAGAGGGCAGCCTGATTCTCAGCGGTGGCAACACTCGTCTCATAATCTTCGCCCGCTTCAATTGGCGCCGCCTCGCCTGCCACACCTGGTCCTCGCTCGCCCCCGAACCCACCGGCTCCCGGGACGTAGATGACGTACTTCGCATCGAAGAAGTCCGAGGTGACGCTGATCTCCATGATTGCCGCCGAGCCCTTGTCCCAGACGGACGCGATGATCCCGGACGTCTCGATCTCACCGAGAGCCGGCAGCGGCCGGTATACCTGCAACACCTGACCCACGTGCAGGCTCAGCGCCGGGTCGTAAGCGCCCAGTCCACCTGCCGCCTCGACAGCCCAGAGGCCGAGTGGCAACGCAAACGTCGGGAGGACTCGAATCTGCCGCTCGTAGACGAGGTCGAGGTCCGTCGGGCTCGCCCCGGTCGCGAGGGCGTAGAGGATCACATCGCGCTCGACGTAGCAGGACCGCTGCGATCCCAGCCGTCTCCCGACGAGGTCCTGCATCCGCAACGTCCCCGAACCGGTCATCTCACGGGGTCTCGTTGCGCCTCGTCGACCCCGGAGGACGCTTGTCCGAGCCGACCCGTTCCCTCACCTTCGACAGCGCATGGCTGCGCGCCTCGGAAGCGAGCAGCGCTCGGCGGCAGTCTTCCCAGTGGCTGAGGTCGGCGCGGTCAGCACCGATCTCGCCGATCAACCGTTTGGTCGCCGCCACCGCTTCGGGCGTGGCGGAGCTGACGCTTCGCGCGAGGCCGACGGCTGACTCGAGGGCAGCTCCGCGCTCCACCACAACCGACGCCAAGGCCGTCGCCGGTGCTTCTTCGGCAGGTATCCGAGCGCCGAAGATCAGCAGCCTCGTCACTGTCTCGCGGCCGAGAGACTCGACGAGGCCGGCGACGCCCTCCGGCCGATAGAGCAGCCCGAGATGTGTGGCCGGAAGGCTGAAATGGGCACCCGTAGCAGCGATTCGCACGTCGCACGCCACCGCGATTTCGAGCGCGGCTCCGACGCATGCCCCCTCGATTGCAGCGATCACGGGGATAGGCAGCTGCCTGATCGCAGCGACGGTTTCTTCGATCACGAGGTCGACCTCGAGATCGTCGACTCCCTGCCCGATCTCGTCCAGGTCGAATCCGGCGCTGAAAACATCACTGCCTCCGGTGAGCACGACGGCGTCAGCCCCTCCTTCGAGCTCCGCCGCGAGTATCTGTTGCAGACGACGCAGCATCGCCTTGTTGAGAGCGTTGCGCTTGTCCGGTCTCGAGATTCGCACGATGGCAATCGAGTCTCGCTGCTCGACCACGATGCCGGACTTGGCGTCCGTGCTCGAGGCGCGCAGATGATCCGGGCCCCAGCGAGTTCGCATTTCTTCGGCGGGGAAGGAGAGCACTTCCTCGAGCTCGCCGCACAGGTCGAGCACGCGCGCTTCTCCACGAGCGGGACCGATCACCTGGAGCCCGACCGGCAGCCCTTCCGAGAGCCCCACTGGGATGGTGCCCGCAGGCGAGCCCGAGACGTTGAACGGGGCGGTGAACGGGAACGCCCCCCACAGCGCGTCGACCTGCTCGCCGTCGATCTCGGCCGGTCGCTTGCCGATCGGGAACGCGACGCAGGCTGTCGTGGGCGTGACGATCAGGTCGTAGCTCTCGAACAGGGCCACGACCCGCCGGCGCAACTCGTCCGCCAGCCGGCGGGCTGCTTGAACGTCTTCCTCGCTCACGGCCTCGCCGACTTCGATGGCTCTACGCGCGTACGAGGTGAGCTGATCCCGATGCGAGTCAAGCAGGTGGCGCCGATAGCGCCACTCGTCGGCGAGCACCAACGGCCCGAAGGCGTCCATCCAACCTTCGAGCGGGAGTACGACTTCCTCGACCTGGTGTCCCATATCCGCCAGCAGCGCGACGGCCGCCTCGGTCACTCGGCGGACGCCCGGCTCGAGAGGCCGACCTTCAGGATCGGCGCACCAGGCGATCCTGCGTCGGGACCTGTTCGGAGTGGCGGGTAGCTCCCGCTGCAACAGGACCGAGAGCAGAAGACGGGAATCCGCCACTGTTCGCGTGATGGGGCCGGAGCAGACGAAGTCGGTCATGGCCCGGAACGAGACACCCTCCGGCTGCGCTGAAAAGGTCGGCTTCACCCCGACCAAGCCGCACATGGCCGCCGGGATGCGAATAGACCCTCCGCCGTCCGACCCGAGCGCTGCGGTTGCCAGCCCGGCCGCCACGCTGACGGCCGCGCCCCCGCTCGAGCCCCCCGGGGTGCGGCTCGGGTCCCACGGGTTCGCGCACGCCGGTCCGAGCAGGTTCGCGGTCGTAGCCGACTGCCCGAACTCGGCGGTATTGGTCTTGCCGAGCAATACCGCTCCGGCGCTGCGCAGCAGTGCCACCGCGCCGGAGTCCTCAGCTGCCGGCTCGGCCCCGTAGGCTCGCGAGCCGAGGGTGGTGGGAGCTCCTCGTACGTCGAAGAGATCCTTGATCGACAGGGGGATGCCCAAAAGCGGCGGGAGCGGCTGATCGGCACGACGGTAGAGCTGCTCGGCAGCCGCCGCCTGCTGGAGGGCCAACTCCGCGGTGACGGTCACGTAGCTGTGCAGCTCGGAGTCGAGCGACGCGATCCTCGACAGGATTTCCTGGGTGATCTCGACCGGGGAGATCTCGCCCGCTCCGAAGGACCCGAGGAGCTTGGTCAGAGGAGAGAAGCTTGCTCCGCTGTCACGCACGTGCTGAGACTCCGCCGCTGATGCCGTAGACCTCGCCGGTGATGTAGCCCGCCCGGTCGCTCAGCAGGAATGCGGCCAGGGCGGCGACGTCTTCTGGCTGCCCGACTCGACCGACGAACGATCGGCGCTCGGCATAGCCCCCGAAGAATTCGGCCGGGTAGACCTTGATGAGATGCTCGTTGTAGATGAGACCCGGCGCGATGGCGTTCACCCGGATGCCGTGCCTGCCGACTTCGGCTGCAGCGACGCGAGTGAGTGCCGTGACCCCCGCCTTGGCAGCCGAGTAGGCGGCGCCGTGCTCGGCTGAGGTCTCCCAGGCCGCGATCGACGAGATGTTCACGACGGCTCCGCCGCCTCGGCGGACCATGACCGGCAGAATGTGCCTCAGGCAGTTGAAGGTCCCCGTCAGGTCGACGTCGATGCAGCGCTGCCAGGTCTCGCGCTCCATGTCGATGAGCGGCTCCAGTTTGTTCCATCCGGCGCTGTTGACGAGGGCATCGATGCCGCCGCGCCACTTGACGACTCGTTCGACCGCCTCGCCGATCGCGTCGTAGTCCCTCACGTCCAGCGGGATGCCGAGGAACTCACGGCCGTATTCCTCCGACAGGCTGGCGGCGAGCTCGCCACAACGACGGGCATGCGCGTCGGTCAGGACGACGTCGTAGCCCCCGGTCGCGAGCTCTCGTACGATCGCCGAGCCGATTCCGGCGCCGGCGGCGGCGGTGACGAACGCGACCCGGCGCGGACCGCTGTCGCCGATCTCTGTCGCTTCATCAGCCACCTCCGACCTCCTCTTCGCGCCAGCCGCGTACGATCTGCGCAAGGCGGTGCAGAGCGTCGTCGGTCAGCAGATGTCCGACGTCCGGGAGCTCAACGAATCTCGCACGGCCCAGTTGCTCCAACATGATCTCCGCCGCCCGCCGTGGGCACCACATGTCGCGCTCGCCGCTCACGACGAGGACCGGCGCGACGATTTCGGCCAGCCGTTGATGGATGGGATCGGAGCGCATGGCGCAGACCGCTCTTGCGCCGTTGATGTAGCCGCCGCCGGTGCCGATTGCCGCGAGCCGTGCGGCTGCCAGTGGCTCGGGATCGTAATCCGTTCGTGCGAGCTGTGAGCGCGTGTCCTCGAGGATGGCCGAGCGGAGCTGATCCGGGTCGCCATTTTCGAACAGCCGGATCCGCTCGGTCATCGCCTTGGCTGCCGCTGAGCCGACGACCGATGACGTCGCCACCGCGACGACGCCTTCGACGAGATCTGGCCGCTCCGCTGCGACCCACAGGACCACTACCCCTCCGAGCGAGAACCCGATACAGGTCGACGGGCCGAAGGACTCCAAGATCGAGATCAGGTCCCTCCCGAGCTGGGCAACGGTGCCCTCAGCATCGCCGAGGGGAGTGCCTCCGTGCCCCCGCAGGTCGTAGGCAATTGTTGCATGGTCCGAGAGCTCGGCCTGGAACGCGGCCCACATCGAATGATCCTGCCCGAGACCGTGGACGAGCACGAGCCGCTTCCCAGAGCCCCCTTCTCGATAGGCGACCTCGAGCCCTCCGAACGCCGCCTGTCGCGCATGGACGTTCCGACCTATGACCAAGCCACAACACCTCCACGCGTGCAAGCCATGCTTGATAGCGATAGCGACGTCACTTTACTCGGTCCACCGATTTCGGCGACAACTGCCGGCTTGGCCATGTCGATCGTCGATGCAGCCGCCTCCTGGTGCCAAAGCAACCAGATGAAGGCCGGTCCGAACCTGTCGTATCACTCTGAACGGATCGGTCTTGTGGAGACTGATCACCCGTGAAGACTTCGCCTATTTCGAGAACCACATCTGTCGGAATTGAACGTTTGACACCGGCCCTCCGACCTCGTAGGGATAGTAACCATGCAGGCGGGTGGTGAAGGCGTCGACGACGTCGTAGAACGCTGGAATAATTAGTCCGCCCTGGTCGAAGTCGATTTGCTGCATCTCGTGGATGAGCTCCTTGCGGAGGTTCGAGTCCAGCGTGGCATTCGCCTGGACATACAGGCTGTTGTAATGGGCATCGTTGAAGTGCGTCTCGTTGTACGCGGCACCCGTGACCGTCTCGTTCCCGGCTTGTGCGAGGTAAGGATTGGCAAACCAGAAGTCCATCGAGAAGGGGCGCTGCAGGTACTGGGAATCGTAGAAGGTCGAATAGGGCACATTGGACACGCTCACCGTCACCCCGGCAGACATCGCCTGCTGGGCGAAGACCTCCGCCATCTCGACCATGCCGAGGAAGATGGGGCCGACGACGAGCTGCGTCGTGAGGTCATTGTGGCCCGCCTGCTTCAGAAGCGACTTCGCCCGCTCGGGGTCATGCGCACGAACCAGGCTCGTGTCGTAATCAGGATCGGTGATCCCGAACACGTCGTTGCCGGCGATGCCATTCCCGCCGTAGACGGCCTCGACGAGCTTGGGCCGGTCGACAAGCAGCTTCATGGCGTGGCGGACTCGGACGTCGTTGAACGGCGCTTGGTCGACCCTCATCGTGATGGGGGTGAAGCCGCCGGTGCGGGCAACCACGGTGGCGAGGCTCGAGTTGCTCTTGAGTTCAGACAGCAGAGCCGGCGGGATCTGTCCGGTGGCGTCGATCGTGCCCGACAAGAGCGCATTGACGACCGTCGTCTGGTCGGCGAAATCGATGACGGTGACGGAGTCGAAGTACGGCTCGGGTGAGCGCCAATAGTTGTCGTTCCGGACCATCACGCTCTGCTGGCCGGGTGTGAAGCTCTGGAACTTGAACGGCCCTGTTCCGACCGGATTCTTCGGATCCCAACCGACCGGAAGGATCAAGGAGCAAAAGGGTTGGATCAGCTGCTCGACGAATGAGGCGAAGGGCTTGTTCATCGCCACACGCAGCGTGTACTTGTCCAGCACCTTCGAGTTGCTCAAGTCGATCGGGGAAAGGATGAGGGCACCCTCGAGCGGCTTTTTCGGGTTGAGGATCCGTTGGAAGGTGAAAAGCACATCCTCTGCGCCAAGGGTCTTACCGTTGTGGAATTCGATGCCCTGCCGCAATTTGATGATGAAGGAGGAGGCTGAGCCTTCAGGAGAGATCTCCTCTGCCAACCAGAGCGTCGGCTGGTTCTGAACGTCAGCGATGACGAGTGGGTCATAGAGGGAGAAGACTCGCGCATAGTCGGGCATAGTGAGCCAGTTATTGCCGTCAAGGGTGTCGCTCGGACCGCCTCCTATGAGGCCGACTCTGAAGTCTCCACCTCGCTGGGCACGGCCCGAGGGAGTCGTGGTCGTAGTAGTGGTAGTGGTGGTGCCGCTCGAGGACGACCCGCAAGCGGCAAGCAGGCCGCCGGTAGTCGCGAGAGCACCCGCTCCCGCTGCGATCCTGAGAAAATCCCGCCTCGAGACGTCGCCAGCACTCCTGCCGGCCGGCCGATTCGTCACGCTTCTCATCCCTTTCCCCCACTTCGTGCTACGACACGGTAACGAGCCGGTTCGAGCGTTGTCAAGAGAGCGACGTCGCTTTTCGTCTCTTGACGGTCGCGGATCGAAGCGCTGGTGGTGCTGCAGGGAGCGATTCAGCCGTGAAGTCGGCAAGCTCATCCGATCGGACCGGCCATGATGAACTCATGCAGACTGGACCTCGACTTCTCGCTCTCGCCGGCGCGTACAACTTCCGGGACCTCGGCGGCTACCGAACCGTCGACGGGCGCGTCACCCGGTGGGGCCGGATGTTTCGCAGCGACACCCTGCACGAGCTGTCCGGCGCGGATCTGCAGGTTCTGCGCGAGATCGGCCTCGTCACAGTCATCGATCTTCGAACGACTGCCGAGGTGGAACGGTCAGGTCGGGGACTTCTCCTGGCGGAGCCCGTCCGCTACCTGCACCTGCCGCTGATCCAGGAACTGGGAGAGGAGAGCCCGGACCTGACGGTAGAGGCCCGAGAAGACCTCGCTCAGCGCTACCTCTGGTACCTCGACGCGGGCCGGAGTGCTCTGGTCGAGGCGCTCGGCGCGCTCGCGGATCCGACGAGCCACCCGTGCGTCTTCCACTGTGCCGCCGGCAAGGACCGTACGGGAGTGCTGGCCGCCCTCCTGCTCGACATCCTCGGCGTCGAGCAGGAGATCATCGTCGGGGACTATGTGCTGACCGCCACCCGCATGGACCTCATTATTGCCCGGGTCCGGAGGGAGTCCCCCGATGGCGTCGACGTCATCGCCGAGACACCCCAGTTCCTGCTCCGGGCGGAGGCGGCCACGATAGAGCAGTTCCTTGCTCTCTTGTATCGACAGCACGGCGGGGGACAGGAGTGGGCACGCTCGGCAGGGGTCCCAGCGAAGGTCCTGGACGACCTGTCGGCTCTGCTGCTGGAAGCGGACGGTCACGATCCGATGGCGATCTGACGCCACGAACGTGAGCGGCGCGTGTCGTCCCCAGTGAAATCGCCGGCAACTCATCTTCGTCTCGCCGAGCCGGAGTCGGTGAAAATGACCGGTCCAGTCACGTCTCCTGAAGGAACTCGTCAATGGCGGCGTTCATCGCCCCCGGCTGCTCGAGGAAGGCAAGGTGCCCGGCCCGGGGGACCTCGACCAGCCGGGCGCCCGGGATCGCGGCTGCCACCCGCTGGTTGTAGGCAGGACGGGTGATCAGGTCCTCGTCGCCGTGGACGACCAGCACCGGGCAGGCGATCCGAGGGAGGCGCCCGAGCGTCTCGTGGGCAAGGTCGGCCGCGAAATGTCCGATGTAGCCAGAGACGTCGCTCGCTCCCGAGACGGTGCCGAGGAATTGCTCGAGCTCGAGGAGGTCGTCGTAGCGCTCGTCGACGGTGGACGGTGCCCACATCCAGAAGGCAAACCTCTTGAACACGTCGAAGCCGGCGTGCTGAAGCGCATAGATCCTCGACTCGTAATGGCGGCGCACGTGGTGCTCCAGTGCGCTGGAGGACCACGTCGACATCAGCACCGCTGAGCGCACCCGTTCCGGATGGGAGAGCGCGAGCTCCTGCACGGTCGCCGCGCCAAGGCTGAACCCGACGAGACGGGCATCATCCACGCCGAGGTGATCGAGGAGCCCGACCAGATCCTCGGCGAGGAGAGCAGCGCTGTAGGGCGCGTCGGGGCATTCGCTGCGGCCACTTCCCCGCAGGTCGAAGGTGATGCAGCGGTACCTACCCGCAAACTCCGGCACCTGGTACCTGTGCCAGGCGTCGCCGTTCATGCCGGTTCCCATCACCCACACGAGCGGTGGACCGTTACCGACTTCCCGGTAGTGCAGCTCCACGCCATTGACCGAAACGACGGGCATCGGGCCTCCCTTGATGGTGGACTCGGAGGTCAGCCGGTCGCCCGGATGGCGAGGGCCTCGACTTCGACCATGAGCTCGTCCGCCACCAGGGCGGCTACGACGAGCAGGGTGTTGGGGGGATAGTTGCCGTCGGGGAAGAGTTCCTCAAACACGGCGGTGCGTGCCTCCATGAACGCGGCGATATTGGCGGCCCCGACAAGATAGGTCGTCGTCTTGAAAATGTCCTGCGGCCCGAGGTCGAGCGAGCGCAGGGCCGTCGCGAGGTTCTCGAACGCCTGCCTTGTTTGCGCACCGACGCTTCCATCGCCGCTGAGCTGGCCGGAGCTGGTCGTCCCGACCTGGCCAGCCACGGCCACGATCTGCGTGCCGGTCGCGATGCTGATGTGCGAATACTTTCCCAACGGCTCGCCGAGACCTGCGGGCTGCCTCATGAGTTCAACGGGCACTCTTCGTCCTCCTGGTCCTTCAGTCAGCCTTGTCCTTCAGTCAGCCTTGTCCTTCAGTCAGCATGGTCGAGCGATCCTTCGCCTGCTTGCTTCTGCAGCGACCCGATGTCATGGAGAAGGTCCTTGCTGTCGCTCAGGCTCCACGGCGCAAGGGTGTAGGAGGGAGACGGGTCGCCGTTGCAAACCATCTCGAATGTCAGTTCCACCTTCGAATACACCACGGGCAGGCGGTCGAACTGGAAGCGCTTGGAATCGAGATCGTCGGGAAAGACCTGAAGCTCTCCGTCTTTGATCACGTGCAAGATGTTCGCCTTGTCGAGCAGCACTCGCAGATTCGTCAGCGGATCGCCTCTTACCACGAGGAGGTCGGCGAGCCAGCCAGGCGTGACCTGGCCGAGCTGACCGCCGAGGCCCATCATGTCCGCACCGTTCCGGGTCGCCGCGGTGATCGCTTCGAGCGGCGAGAGCCCGGCGTAGACGGTCAGCAGCTCGAGCTCCCTCGCGTGCCACTCCCCGTAGGGCGTGACGCCGAAACCCGTGTCGGTACCCATCGCAAAGCGCACGCCGGCCGCGCGGGCGGCATGGAGCGACTCTGTCGTCCTCTCGAGCATCGCTCGCATCGGGCGCAGGTCCTTCGGGTGCGTCCCGGTGAGCTCAGGCCAGTCGCACATGTTCGCCAGGAGCAACAGGGTCGGCACCAGCGTGACGCCCGAGCTGGCCAGTCGGTCGATGACCTCGTCGGTCATGACATTGCCGTGCATGATCCAGTCGAAACCCGCCTTGACGGCGGCGTCCAGCTCCGCGGCGCCTCGCGCGTGGATCGTGCATCGCTTGCCCAGCTGATGGGTGAGATCGGCCACGCACTTGAGCTCGTCGTCGGTGAACGCCTGATACTGACCGTAGGGGCTGTCGGCGATCTTGATGAGGTCCACCCCGTTCTTGACCTGCTTGCGGATCTCGGTCTTCATGTCGTCGACGGTGTTGGTCAGCACGCCGATGCTGCCGTCGGGTACACCGACGGAAGTGGGATACCAGTCGGTGAGCCCGTTGCTCGTGGTCAGATAGCGCCCGGCAGCGGTCATCCGAGGGCCATGGACCAGGCCCCGCTTGATGCCTTCGCGTACGCCGACGCCGATGTAGTAGCTGCCACCCGGCTGCGAGATGCTCGTGACGCCTGCCCTCAGCACCTTCTCGGCGTTCGCCGCCGCGACGAGAGTCCGCAGCTCGTGGCTGGTGTACAAGTCGATCTCTTCTTCGGTCCTGCCCTCGCCGTAGGTCATGTGGCAGTGCACGTCGATCAGGCCGGGCATGACGGTCATGCCGGTCGCGTCGACGACCTGAAGGCGTTCGGGCGGTGGCACCTCGCCTGGGAGCGCGTCGTCGCCAACTCCGAAGATGCGGTTGTTCTTGACGAGCACGTCTGCGTTCTCCGGCGGCCGACCGGTGCCGTCGATCACCCTGCCGCCGCGAATCTGTAACCATCGGTCAACCATGCGCGCTTTCCCCTAACGCTCCTGCTCGGTCGGGCGGACGAGCATCTCATTGACCGCCACGTGGCGCGGCCGCGTGACGACGTAGACGATCGCGTCAGCGATGTCCTCGGCCTCCAGCCTCTGCCCGAACTGGGTGCGTATGTTTTCGAGCACCTCGGGCCGGTTGTGGCCGACCAGCTCGGTGGCGGTCGCGCCCGGCTCGACGAGGGAAACGCGTACATAGCGTTTGGCCAGCTCTTGACGCAGGGACTCGCTGAAGGCGCCGACGCCGTGCTTGGTCAGGTTGTAGACGCCGCTGCCGTTGCGGGCCACCCGACCTGCCACCGAGCTGATGTTCACCAGGTCGGCGACTTGGCGGCGGCCGTCCGCGGCGGCGCTGATCAAATGGGGCAGCGCCGCGTGCGCGCAGTAGAGCAGACCGAGCACGTTCAGCTCGACCATCTGCTGCCACTCCGACAGGGGCGCGCCAACCGCTGGGCCGAGGAGCATCACGCCGGCGTTGTTGATGAGGGCGTCGAGACGGCCCAGCTCGGCGACCGTGCGTTCGACCGCTTCGGTCGCCTGCTGCTGGTCAGCGACGTCCGACTCGATGACCAGGGCGGTCCCGCCAGTGCCGCGGATATCCGCGGCGAGCGCCTCAAGCCGGTCCTTGCGCCGCGCCACCAGCGCTACGGTTGCGCCCTCGGCGGCGAGCGCGGCGGCCGTTGCCGCGCCGATGCCGCTCGAAGCCCCGGTCACGAGCGCGACGGTGCCGTCCAGTCTTGGCTTCATCGGGAACTCACCTTTCTGCTCATCAGAGGCTTCGGCCGCCCTTGGGTCGCACTTGAGATTGCTGACGCAGGCAGCGTAGGAGCACCGGGCGCTGCTCCCGTCAATAAAGAGGCTGTGGTGGATCTCAGGGGCTCTGGCCACGGCTTTTAGCAGTCCGAGCTTTCGTGCTTCCGATGGTCTCGCAGAGGTCGTTCAACCTGGAGTGTCAGTTCTGGTGCGGCAGCTCGGGACACTCGGGATGTCCTTCTGAGGCAAGATAGAACCCGATGTGACATCCGGCGGTCGTGTCGGCTCTCGGCGACAGCCCGGAGGAGCAGGGAGTGGCTGTGCACGCAGGGCTGGCAGGAGGTCGGCGAAGGCGATCGACCGTCGTGGGAGGGCGCATGTTCGCGGCGGCGGCTCTGGCCTCTGGCGCCGTCCTCTCGGGCTCACTGCCGGCCGCTCAAGGGTCCGCCGTTTCCTATCGCCAAACCGTGCAGCCATTCAGGCTCCGGGCCTCGGCAAGTTGTCCTGAGGTGATCTTCCTCGGGGCAAGGGGATCTGGCGAGACGACGGCGCAGTTCAATGCCGAGGGCCCCAACGTCGCCGCGATCTCGAAGGCGATGCATGCCGATCTCAGCGCCCGGCACATCAGCTTCGCGTCCTACGGCATAACCGACGGTTACACGGCCGACGCGGTGAGCGATTTCTTGCCGACGAAGGCGGAGCTCGAGAAACTGCTTTCATTTCACCCCTGGCGCGAGTTCTGGCCCGACTACTACGACCACCAGGTGGAGCCGTTCTTCAAGAGCATCGCCAGCGGAGTCAGGGCTACGGAGTCCGAGACCAAGAAGTGGGCTGCAACCTGTCCAGACTCCGAGATCGTCCTGGCCGGCTATTCGCAAGGCGCCATGGCAGTGCACGAGGCCGAGCACGACCTCCGGTTCGCGAGTCGCTCGGCTCTCGGGCATGTCGCAGCAACGATCCTGCTCGGGGATGGCGATCGTGAGCCGGGCACCAAAGCCAAGCTCTTCGGTAGCGCGTCGGACAACGCACAGGGGATCCTCGACTACGGGGAGAGCTCCGGCCTCGTGCACGGTACCCGAAGCGATGTGCCGCTCCCGGGCTCGACCGCCGAGATCTGCAATGCCGACGACATCGTGTGCGACTTCGGGCAAGGCTGGCTGGACGACTTTGCCGCCGGTGTGCTGCTCGGAGGTTGGAAGGGCGGCGTCGCCGCGTTGACCGTTGCCGTCAAGCACGCCGTGAAGGTGCACGTCAGTTACGTGCGGGACACGGCCGAGAGCGTGACCTGGACGGACCCGGCGCTCATCAGTGCCGCAAAGTGGGCAGCCGGCCTGGTCGCGAGGAACCTGAGGGAGTTACCTATCGGAGAACCTGGCGTGTCCCGATGATCCGTTGCCCCTAATTCAGGCTGGACGCGACGAGTTCAACGTGATCCTGTCCCGCCTCTATCTTTGACAGCATGAACATCGCGTCGCGCCTTCGTATCCCTGCGCTGCTCGCCGCCAGCCTCCTTTGCGGAGGACTGTTGCTGTCCGTCCCAGCAGCCGCGGGTCCCGCCCGTCCAGAGGTCACGCCGACCTGGTCGGCCAGCACGCCAAGCGTGCCCGGCGCGTCGATCACGTCGCTCGTAGCGGTGACGTGCGTTACCTCCGCCGACTGTTGGGCGGTCGGCGACCGTTTCAAGTCATCGTCGTCGAGCTCCGGACCTGCCCTCATCGAGCATTACGTCGATGAGTGGCGGCCGGTCTCAGCGGCGCCCGCGCAGCCGGGCACGATGGACGAGCTCTCCGGAGTCGCCTGCTTGTCGGCGACGGACTGCTGGGCCGTCGGCATGCGCAGCGGCTCGCACCGGGGGAACCTCATCGAGCACTACGGCCCTCGCACGGGGTGGACGATGGTCGGTACTGGGGCGCCACAGGGGGAGTTGTCCGCAGTGACCTGTGAGTCGTCCGAAGGTCAATGCTGGGCGGTCGGATTGTCGAGCGACTTCCGCAGCGTCATCACGTTCCGGCTCGTCCGCGGTTCTTGGCGCTTCGTGCCCTCCGCGCTGCTTTCAGCGTCGTTCATCCAAGTAAGTGGGGTGGCGTGCGCGACCGAGGACGACTGTGTGCTGGTCGGCTACGCCACGCCGAAGCATGGATCGGGGAGGGCCCTGGCCGAGCGATGGAACGGCCACGCGTGGTCGCGGGTGACCGTCGCCGGCGAGCTCTCGGGTGGCGGCTCCCTGGCGGGAATCGACTGTCGGCCGGGGAGTGCCCCCACCGCGTGCTGGGCTGTCGGCCAGACGGTGGGTGAAGGTTCCGGCCTCATTCCGATCCACCCCCTTGTCGAGCGCTGGAACGGGAACTCGTTCACCCTCGTCAGCAGCCCGCTCGGAGGCTCCGGCAACTACCCCGAGCTGAGGGCGATCGCATGCGCCGCTCCGATCGCCTGCCAGGCGGTCGGATCACGCGGCTCTGGCGAGGACGAGGCGCGGGTGCTCACCCAGGGCTGGAACGGGTCCCTTTGGTCGAGGGAAACAAGCCCCAGTCCGCTGTACGGCTTCCAGACGCTCACCGGCGTGGCCTGTCCGTCAGCGAAGGACTGCTGGGCGGTGGGAGAAGGACTGAATCGTCGTGGATCGGGTAGTCGGATGATCATCGAGCACTTCTAAGCACCGTCTTAATGCCTCCGGACCACTTCGGTGAGCGGGTGGCGGAGGGATACGACGCCTCCGTCGCCGACATGTTTGAGCCCGCAGCTCTCGCGCCGGCGGTGAAGTTCCTCGCCGACCTGGCGGCGCCTGGTGCCGCTCTCGAGCTCGGTATCGGTACCGGCCGAATCGCCTTGCCGCTCAGCCAGCAGGGAGTTCGCGTGTGTGGCATCGACCTGTCATCGGCGATGGTCGCGCGGCTGCGGGCGAAGCCAGGCTCGGAGCTCATCACCGTCACGATGGGTGATTTCGCCAACACCACGGTGGAGGGGACTTTCAGGCTCGCCTATCTCGTCTTCAACACGATCATGAACCTCACCACACAGGACGAGCAGGTCGCCTGCTTCTGCAACGTCGCCGCGCACCTGGAGCCTGGGGGCTGCTTCGTGATCGAAGTGAGCATTCCCGACCTCCAGCGGCTTCCGCCCGGCGAGACGGTGCGGCCGTTCACCGTCAGCAGGACGAGGCTTGGCTTCGACGAGTACGACGTCGCGAGGCAAGGCCTTGTCTCTCACCACTACCGGGTCGAGGGCGGCCGGCTGGACGTCGCCTCCTTCCCGTTTCGCTACGTGTGGCCCTCCGAGCTCGACCTCATGGCGCGACTCGCCGGGATGACCCTGCGCGAGCGTTGGAGCGGCTGGGAGCGCGAGCCGTTCACCAGCGACAGCACCAAGCACGTCTCCGTATGGGAAAAGACGACTGCGCCGCGATCAGGGATCATGAGCTCCACGGATCGGGAATAGCACCGTGAACGAGCAAGCCGAGCACATCGACCGCGACCCAGTCGCTGATGATCCGACCATCCCGGAAACCGAACATGTCCAAGCCCCACACGGAGACATGCCGTCCCGTGGGTGGACGACCATGGAGTCCGCCGACGTCGGTTCCGCTGAAGGTGTACCGAGTCACCGCACGGTCCGTCGAGGTCACGAGGTCGTCGATCGTCACCCGCAGATCCGGAAAAGTCTCGTGGTAGCCGCGAATCGCCCCGAGCTTGGCTTCGGGGCCGCGGAGGTCGGGTGCACCGGCATAGGAGAAGTCCGGGTGGAACAAGTCTTCGCCCAGCTCGTACCGCCGGCCCGTCCACACGTCGTCGTACAGGCTGCGAACGACCTGCTCGATCTGTGCGTTCTCCACCACTGCGTTCGCCTGCGCCCGCTTGTCCCGGTTCTGAGCGTCCCAGTATGCCAAGGCCGCCGCCCGTGAGCCGGCGGACTCTGGTTCGACACGACCGATGACTCTCGCTGGACCGCCCCGTCAAAGTATTGATGGCAGACGTCGCGCTCGAGGCGCCCTTGGTAGCGTTCGGTCCTGTGACCGTGCGCGAGACCCCGTTGGCTGAACCCGACCTGGAGCCTTTCCGCCGCGAGCTGACCGGTTACTGCTACCGAATGCTCGGTTCCGGCTTCGAAGCCGAAGACGCCGTCCAGGAGACGATGCTTCGAGCCTGGCGCAATGCGGGGCGATTCGAAGGACGCTCAAGCGTGCGCTCGTGGCTCTACCGCATCGCCACCAACGTCTGCATCGACATGCACCGCCACGTCCAGCGCAGAGCCAGGCCGATGGAGATGGGCCCGGCCTCGCCCCCTGAGGAATCCTTCCTCGGGCCGATGCTGCCGGAGGCCACCTGGGTGACCCCGATCCCCGACGCCAGCGTCGCGCCGGAAGGCGCGGATCCGGCGGAAGTTGCCGTCTACCGCGAGTCGATCCGCCTCGCGTTCGTCACCGCCCTCCAGCACCTTCCCGCCCGCCAGCGCACGGCGTTGATCTTGTGCGAAGTGCTGCGCTGGCAGGTGGCAGAGGTTGCCGAGCTCCTCGACACGAGCGTGGCTGCGGTCAACAGCGCTCTCCAGCGGGCGCGGGCCACCCTCGGCGCCCTGTCGTCGGAGACCCGACCTGCGGCCCTCGACAGTGCCGACGCGGAGCTGCTCGAGCGTTACGTCGAAGCCTTCGAGCACTACGACATCGATCGTCTCGTCACCCTGCTGCAGGAGGACGCGGTGCAATCGATGCCGCCGTTCGCCATGTGGATCCGAGGAGCAGCCAATATCGGTCGCTGGATGGTCGAGCCCGGGCCGAGTGAGTGTCGCGGCTCGCTCCTCCTTCCCACCTCGGCCAACGGCTGTGCTGCCTTCGGGCAGTACCGGCCCGACCCGGCCGGCGGGCACGCGCCCTGGGCGCTGCAGGTGCTCGAGATCTCAGCAGGAAGGATCACGGGGATGACCTTCTTCTTGGCCTTCTTGGACCCCGAGCGACTCTTCCCCGAATTTGGCCTGCCCCTCCACCTCGACGCTTAGCCCAGCCAGTTCGAGGAGCTCTCGCGTCGCAGGGGAGAGATCGGCGAGTACGATGCCACCCCCGAGGCGCCCCGCCCACAGCGCCAGGCGGGCTACGTCGTCCACCGCCCTGAGATCCGGATCGCCCGGCCCCTCGAGCAGGCAGGTTGCCAGTTCGCCGCCGTCAGGGGCGAGGACCGTGACCCGGCACCACCGCCGAACGGGCTCCATGAATTGGTTGACGCTCGCTTGTGGGCAATCTCATCGGCCGGCGAGGGGCAGCGGGCCGGTCGGTCGCGCTTCAATTTCTCTTCGGATTGTCTTCGGGCCGATGACTTCCGTGCTCCAGGTCCGTCGAAGCAGTTGACTGAGTACCGGACCCAAAAAGGAGCAGCAGCCATGCCCACCCGTGAAAGTGCCCCTATCGGCTCGCCGTGCTGGACCGACCTTTGGACCTCCGACGTCGACGGCAGCCGCAGGTTCTACAGCGACCTCTTTGGATGGGAAGCCATGGAACCGAGCCCGGAATTCGGCGGCTACTTCATGTTCACCCGCGGCGGCGTTCCCGTCGCTGGTGGGATGGGCGACATGGGCGACCTGGCTGCCAACAACACCTGGAGCACTTTCCTCGATACCGATGACATCGCGAAGACGGTCGAAGCCGCAAAGGCGGCAGGGGCACAGATCGTCTTCCCCCCGATGGCCGTGGCCGACCTCGGAATCCAGTCCGGACTTGTCGATCCGACCGGCGCCCGTCTCGGTGCCTGGCAGCCCGGGACCTTCCCGGGGTTCACGGTCCTGAACGAGCATGGCGCACCGAGCTGGTTCGAGCTGCACACTCGCGATTACACCGCTGCAGTTTCCTTCTACCGTTCTGTGTTCCACTGGGACACCGTCACGGTCGGCGACAGCGACGAGTTCCGCTACGCGGCGATGCGCGACCCGAGGGGCGAGGGTGAACTGGCCGGGATCATGGATGCCAAGGCCTTCCTCCCTGAGGGCGAACCCGCCCATTGGTCGGTCTACTGGGAGGTCGACGACGTCGACACCGCCGTCTCCAAGGTGAGGGCCCTCGGCGGCTCGGTCGTGAGGGAAGCGGAGGACACTCCCTACGGCCGCCTGGCCACCGCGACGGATCCCGCCGGAGCGCAGTTCAAGCTCCGCACGCCCAACAGCTAGGCGTGGCCAGATGACCCCGATCACGCCCTGCCTGTGGTTCGACGGCAACGCTGACGCCGCCGTCGATCACTACATTTCCATCTTTCCCAATTCGAGGCGGCTGACCGACAGCAGCTACGGGCCGGACACGCCGGGCGAGGAGGGCTCGACGATGATGGTGAGCTTCGAGCTTGACGGTAAGCCGTTCCTGGCCCTCAACGGTGGACCGATGTTCCGCTTCACTCCTGCCATTTCCTTCGTCGTCAACTGTGCGACCCAAGATGAGGTCGATCATTACTGGGATCGCCTCCTCGAAGGGGGAGAGTCGATGCAGTGCGGTTGGCTCACCGATCGCTTTGGGGTGTCCTGGCAGATCGTGCCGGATCGACTAGGTGAGCTGATGAGCGGTCTTGACTCCGTCCGCGCCAACCGAGTGATGCAGGCGATGTTGAAGATGATCAAGCTCGATATCGCACAACTTGAGGCAGCGGCGGCCGACTGATTCGATCGCGCTCGCGTCGTGCCCGGGACTTGCCTCCGGGCTACGGGAGGGCGCGTCGTGGTCGGGCCAGGGTGCGGCCCCGGGCGAGGAAGAGAAGGCCCAACGCAGGTAGCCTCGCTGCTTCGAGTTCTTCCCGTACTGTGCGCATCGAAGACGTGCATGCGGCCCGTTGTGTCCGTCTCGACTCTTGGTTTTCGTCCACAACTAGCCGACTACCCTTCAACTGGGCGCATGACCGCGCAGACGGGGGATGACTTGAGCACGCAGGACCCTTTTCGCGACGCTGTCGCCGCCGCCTGAATACTGACCCCTTATCACCGCTCGAGAACTGACCCCCCTCCCGGGGATCCACCACTTTCAGTGGTTCGGACTCGATCCTGGTCCGCCGACAACGGCCGACCAGGAGA